>Ga0224528_1000356_pt1 | contig 36632 bp, 50 predicted proteins | sample CBST25metaG_2_FD_179888 | JGI IMG/M metagenome (GOLD analysis project Ga0224528, IMG submission 179888) | Peat soil microbial communities from Stordalen Mire, Sweden - C.B.S.T25 | ecosystem: Environmental > Terrestrial > Soil > Wetlands > Peat | place: Sweden: Norrbotten County, Stordalen Mire...
GACCAGAACAGCGGTCAGATCTCTGCGCAGCATTCAAAAACAGCCCCAACGGATAGAAAATTACTTCAGAAAGGAAGACGTCTGTTATGCCGCCGCGTAGCAATAATTAAGGGCCGGAGCAATAGATTGGCATTTCTAATTTCATATGCCGTGACCGTGTATGGTTCTACTTCAAGGGCCGTTCCGCCGGTTTTTCCGTATCCTGGTAGCACCGCCCCTCGTCCGCCAATATCATACGTCCAGCACGAACTGAGCCCATCTGCCCACGTTGGGTTCTTGCACAAATTTGTTGTGTCAATCACAGTAATTTGCGAGGCGATGACTTGACCGAACAGCCCTGTTGTAGCGACCAAGACATCATCCCATGTTGACCCATCAGTGCTAACCTGCACGGTACGGCTATCGGATGTAATCGCATAGTATCCAGCGGGATAGCTTGATGATGGCAACGTGGGCTTAGATGCGTAAGCCCACGTTACCTGATGTGGTTGACTACATAAAACAGCTGCATTTGTTTTGTTGAGCGCATCCGTTGCGGCAGAAGACACCGCTGCCGTTTCAGCCACAGCGGCATTGGCCGCCGATATGGCTGATTGCAATGCCGTCCGCGTGGTGGCCACCGTCGCCCAGTCCTGCGCGAGCAAAGTCTCAATTCCGACCACAGGGCCGAACGATGTGTTATCCGGCCAGATGGTGGCCCAGTTAGCCGGTGCACCCGCGTTGACAAGCGTCGTGTTGATGGCGGCGACTGCCGCATCGTAAGCCGTAGTGCTGCATGACAGGCTGGCCGCCGTGGTGTCAAGGCTGGATTTCGTCGACAACTCGGATGCGTATTGGGCTAACAGGCTGATCTTGTCTGCATTCGAAAGGTAATCGACGCTTGCACTGCTGTTGTCGATCGACGACGCAGTGACCGAGACGGTGACAGTGTTACCGGAGATTGTCCATGCAGAATTAGGCATACACGGCCCTTACAGATGCATTGATGGTGAGATTGGAGACAGGGGTGATGGCCACCGTGTAGCTGCGCTGGCTTTCATCCACGTCCGTGACCGGAATAACGTAATTCGAAGCGTTCGTCGGATCTGATCCGGTGAAGGCCAAGACTTCGAATTTTGTCGGGGTCGGGTAGTTGCTTGGCCAAGTCCACGAGACGGTGAGCCACACCTTTTGCGTGACCGTTGCGCCCTCAGATGTCAGCGTGACCGAGTCCGTAGCTACACTGGTGCTGCCGCTTCCCGACGAGTTGCTGGAGCTTTCCGTGATCGCCACGATAGGAGGTGCCAGGTAGTTCAGGCCTGCCGGCGTAAAGCTGTAAGCCGTGCACTCGCTCAAGTCCTGCACGCCGGTGCCCTTCGGGTTGAAGCTCTGCAGCTTCACGTAGAGCGTCTTGCCGACGAGCGACGAGTCGTATTCGAGTTTGAGAACGGCATCGTCGAGAAACATGAAACTCGCGCCGGAAGCGTGCGCGCCGATGGTCGAGCCGTACCGGCCACGCAATAGGGTGGTCAAATCGTAAGCTCGTCCGCCCGTTAGGGTGGCCGTCTCGTAGCAGATGATTTCGCCATCGACATAGCAGGCCGTCGCGTTGGCTGCGGCTGCCGTCGCACTGGCCGTGGTCAGCGTCCCCTCGTCGCTCCCCGAGAGTGTCACAGCCAGCGTGTTGGCAGTATCTGTCGATGTGCTGGACGTGGCCAGCGCGGCAGTCTGCGTGCCGATGCGAGAAGATTCCGTGATCGTGCCCGCTGGAGTCGAGCCATAGCTGTTGCCGCCGTCGACCGAGACCCAGACGTAAGTGCCGCCCCATTCGCTCGGGTCGCCATTCGTCCCTATCCAGACCTCGTCGCCGCCGGACGAGGAGAGCTGCGCGGGTGGCTCGAAGATGACCGGGATTGCAGCCGCCGGTGCCACGCTGCCGCTGGCGTTGTTGCCGGTCGGAATCTGCGTGGCATACTCAACGGCCGAGGCCACGCCAAAGGGCCATTCTTCGGCCTCGATCGTGATGCCGTCCGCTTCGCTCGTCTCCTCCGGCATCTCGATCGAGACGATGCGCACCGTTTTGTTGAGGCCGGTGATCGTGTCGGTGATCTCAATCAGGTCCATCGGCTCGAGCAGAATAAACTTCCAGCCAACCTTGAAGGTGTAGGTGTTGCGGATGTAGACGTTCTTCTGGGCAAGGATGGTACTGATCTTTTGCGCGTGCGCGGCGCGCGTGATCATCGAGTAGCTCTGCGACGAGTCTTTCTTGTAGCCGTTCAGCGACACGTCGGCGGCTTCCGGCACGTCCACCAGCGCGGTGTTGTAGTAGTTCAACCGGTCGCCGTACTCGACCGGAACGCTGTTTTTCACGTCCTGCGTGCTGGTGCGTTGCACCTCGACAGGATCTTCGGCGCCATCTGCCGAGACGATGTAATCGTCGTAGCTCAGAGAATAGAGGGGCGTTGTGTTCGGTGTATAGGTGACGCCATTCGCGGTGATCGCGGTATCGCCGTAAGGGATGACCTTCAGAATCATGCCGGACTCGCCGGCAGACCATACCAGCTCCGAATTGGTCGCGGTCATCACGTCTTCCAGATGGTCCGCCGCGGCTTTTTGTGTGTCGAAGGACGGGCTGATGACGAATCCACAGGCCGCACAGTAGGTTTGGTAACTGTCGTCGCCGCTTGATCCCGAGAGCGTACCAAGCCGCGCCGCCGTCCAGAGCATGCCGTAGTAGGTGTTCGTCAGCATGTCGGTGATGACGGCGTGCGGGAGGGCGTCGTAGGCGCTGCCTTCCCATGTCATGTTGTAGGTGTCGGCGTAATCCTCGGTCCAGCCCGAATCGAGTTCGGTCGCCAGTAGGCCTTTGGTCTCAAAGTTGTAGTTCGGGAGCGTAGCCGAGCTACCCAGGTCCATGCTGGTCTTGCAGATCAAGGCCGTGCCGGAATAACCAATCGCGCGCGACGGGTATTTCGATGTCCATGTCGACCATGGAGACTGTGGGCGCGTGCCCTTGAGCAGCGTAAGGCTGTAGTGGCTCAAGTCATAGCAGTCGGACCCGCTCCAGACGCGCAGCACGCCGCCAATACCAGACGCGCCGCCGTCGCAGAGCGCAAGGATGACGTCGGCCGAGTAGTCATACGACGACGCGCTACCGCCCTTGCCGCCACTCGACACCGATGTGCGCTTGAAACCGGCGTAGTCGATCAGGTTCGCGCTGATCCGGTTGGTGCCGTACAGGATCACCTTTACGTGGCCATAGACCGACGTGTCCACCTGAATGCCGGCGTACTTCTCAAGCTTTGAGGCCGTCGATCCGCTTCCGAAGAGTCCGCTCATTGCTGGCTCCTCCTCTCGGCCCATGGCGACCAGATGCCAACGAAGCGTGAGGCTAAATCGTAGTTGGCGACGGCGTTGTCGAGGACAACCATTCCGGCTGACATGTAGGCATGTATGACCTCGGGCCACGCAATAACGATGGCGCCGTGTGCCGGCTGTCGCCCGTAGCGATACATGGCAATGTCACCTGGCTGCGGCACGTAGTCGGGATCTTCAACGCGCGTGGCGTAGGTTTCGAGAGTTTTGAGGTAGACAGGTGAGTCGCGGTGCATGTGCCAGTCGGCAACATACGCGGCCGGCTCGATGCGCTCTTTCACTATCCCGGCGTTGTGATAGACCTCGGCAAGGATCATGCCGCAGTCCACTCCGGCGCCCTTGATGCGCGCCGCGTGATGGTATGGCGTCCGGTGCCAACTCATGGCCTCGGCGACAACTGCCTCGCGTTCCTGCTGCTCTTTGCTATCCAACGGTTGTGCTCGATTCCGGGACGTAGGGAAATCCCGCGTAATTGTTGATGTTGCTCCACGCCTTGCAACTGGCCACCGTCCGCGCACATCCCGGATAGATCGTGAAGGTGTCGCCTGCGGCAGGCGTCTCCGGAAGCTGCACGGACACCGTCACCGTCTCGCTGGAAAATGCGCTCACGACGCGGCGCGAGCCTGATGCGGCACCGCTTGTCATCAAGATCCAGCCGTTAGTGAAGTAGTCCGTAGCCTGCGTGAGTCCGGTAGGCAAGCTGGTGGCGGTGGGTGTACCGGTCAGCACGCTGCTTATAGCCAAAGAGGAAAGGTCGATTCCGCAACCCGCATCGCCGAAGATGTTGGCGCATCCGGCTTGGCAGACAATGCGCGGCCAGTCAAGCTGCAGAATCTCCATATCGCTCTTGACGTGGAGAACCACTTTGGTCGAGTAGGGATCGACGCCGGCGCAGTTGCCCTCAAACAGGCACACGGTGCCGAGCGACGTGTCGCCCGCGTACTCCATGAAAAGCCGGTCAATGCGGACGCGCGCCGCGTCAAAGGCTCCGTTGATGGCGGCCAGCGCCGCGTTCGCGCTGAGAATCTTCCCAAGCATGGCCGACTGAAGCGTGACGTCTACGGTTGCCACTTCGGTGCCGCGAGCGTGACGGATGCTGCCGCGGCTCACGCCTACCACTGAGCCGCTATCAGTCGGGGCTAAGTAGATATTCCCGCCGTAAGTGATGTTTCGGTCGGAGTTGGTCAGGTAGATGACCGAGCTGCTGCCGCGCAGCGTAATCGCGTACAGGTCTGCCATCAAGAACGTAGAGCCGGAATCCAGAAAGCTGATCAGCGCATCCGATGCGTACTTCATTTCACGCTCCTGATCTTGATCACCTCGCCGCCCTCCCAGGCGAGTTGCAGAAATCTGTCAAAGTCCATCGTGTCGTCGTCGAAGCGGACAACACGTGCAAAGGTTCCAGACCACGTCAGCGTCGCGCCCTCGGCCGGTGCAGACCCGAAGGTGACGATGCCCGTTGTGGAGTTAAGCGTGAATGCACTGGTAGCCGTGCCCGCAACGTAAACCGTCGGCGTTCCCTGGATGTAGGTCGCCAGCCAGCCCTCGTTGTCGACGAGCTGGAAGCTGGTCGTCGCGGCATCGCCGGTTCCGAACGAGACATTGGAGGGCGTCCCGTTGACGGGGTCCACGAAAAGGAAGCTATCCCATTGGCCGCAGACTGAATTGAAAAAGGTCTGAAGTTTGGCCAGCTCATCGTAGGTCGTATTCGCGGAAAAGCCGGACTGGCGCAAGAAATTGACTGTCAGTTCCCAGTACCAGCGCGGCGTCGTCCAGAAGCGGGCGCGCTGTTCCTTGCCACTGGCCGAGGTCTGCACCAGCGTGCTCCAGATCGTCTGGCGCTTTACCTTGATGTCGAAGCCCTTCAGACTGGAAGGGAAAAGAGCTGTGCTCATCGCTGCGCCTTTTCAGCAGCTCGAAGCTGCATTCTTGGCTCAGATTACTGTCAAAATGGCATAAAAAAGCCTCCCGGAGGAGGCTGAAACGGCGGTTTGCTTTTAGCGCGAGCTATTGCAGCGCGGGGTGGATCGCGGTGGAAGGAATAAATGTTAAAGTTTGCGTCCCAGCCTGGAAATACTCAAACTCTATCGCTATTCTTTTACCGCTTCTGGCCGCACCGATTATTGCCTTACTGGAATCAAGAAATGCGGTTTTAGAACTGCCATCACTTGGCGACTCCGTGCCCACCCGAAACGGCTTTCCGTTGTCAATGCGCACAAGCGCGGTATGATCAAACCCAGATAAAATCTGCCCTTCTGCGTGCAGAGAAACCGAGGTGTCTCCCGTGGATCTTATGCAAAGGTCCGCTCCAGTGTCGCTATATGGAGATCCAAGATGGACATCGTTGATCGAAGCTACGCAGCCGACTCTAACGGTTTTCGTCCCGGCATTTGTCACAAACGAGCTGTATTCCCAATCAGACTTTTTGCTCTCTTGGCCGTCACTTGCGGTTTCATTTCCCTGCGGAGAGCGGTTTTGCTCGGATGAAGGTGCCTGCCCCTTGCCGGATTGAGTTACTCCCTGATAGATTCCGCAAGCAATAGGAACGGCCACTAGAACAGCAAATACTCCACCGATGATTTTGATGGTTTTCATGCCAACACTCTACCATGACGCACTGTTTTGTGCTAGATACGTCGATTTTTAGCGGCATCGCTGAGCACGCTTAAGATTGCGCCTTGGTTTTTATTGAAAAAACTTTTGGCGTCAATGGCTCCATTGAAGCTGATGTGCTGCGTAACGCCCGCAGTTCCGGAAGCTGCCGCAAGGCCACCGCCATTGATTGCCGAGTTGACTCTTTGCAGCATCTTAGTGGTCGGTGCCGTCAGCACGCCTTCGGATTGATGCACCAAAGATAGGCCCGTGCTCTGGACAATACCGCCGTTGTCGAATGCGGCAAGGCCAGCATAACCCATCACTGACGTGTAGGCCGCAGCGGCGACGGCCGGGGCAAGCGCCGGACCAGTGATCGGAATAGCTGCCGTAGATGCAAAGGCTGCTGACGCTGCAACCGCAGCATTGCTCATAACCTCGCTTACGGCCGTAGTGGTCTGAGTGCTTTTCCCTGTCAGCGCCATGAGCAAATGGGTTTCGACCCACTGAAGCCCGATCTCGGTAAGCATAGACAGGAAACTGGATAGTATCTGTCCGACGACTTCCCGCATCGACTGGCCAAAGCTCCTGCCGTAAACGATCATCTGGGAAAAAGCATTTGCCGTTCCGGTGTTGATTTGAGTTAAAGACTGCTGGAACGAGGTACGCAAAGACGAAGATGTCTGCTGCACGTTCACGTTCATCTTCTGGAAATACTGCGCCCAGGTCGTCTGGCTCGTTTTGGTGTCGTTGTCTATCTGCTGAAGGGAGCCATTCATCCTGGCGCCGAACTCGGTCTCTGACTTCGTCACCTTGTCGAGCGCGTCCTTGATTCGCTGAATGCCCTGCGCCACCTTTTCGTATTGAGAATCGTCAGGACTCATTGACGCGAGCTTGACCTGTGACGCAGCGAGCGGTACTGACAGGGAGGACCGCTCTTGCTCATAAGTCGCCATCACATCTGCCTGTTCTCTGGCGAGAATGGACTTTTTCTGTTGATATGCGGCTTCCCGCGTGATTAACCCTTGAGAGACAAGAGACTCGACGCCATGGAGCTCCTGCTCGGCTCCTTCCTGCACGAGCCTGACTGATTCGCTGGCAGCATCCTCTGTCTTTTTTGCTTGTTCGGAAGCCGCTTTCTCGGCGGCTTCTAGCATTGCGTCACTATGTGCTCTGGCAGCGGCACCTACCTTTGCAGTGGCCGTCTTGTACTGCTCGCTCTGCTCGCCGTAGATGCTCTTAACGCGTTCGGTCTCGGCGTTGGCTGGTGCCACACGAGTGACGGACCCTTCGCGCGCGGCCTGAATTGATCGCTCGGAATCTTTTTCCTTTTCGCGCTCGGCGTCTTCGGCTTCTTTACGATCGAGCTTGTGGATCTCGGTGGTGATTTCGGCAACCGCCTTTGCGCCGAGGCCGGCTGTCTTAGCTTTTTCCTGCCAAAAGGCCTTCTCTTTTTCTGCCGACCAAGTAAACCAGTTTTGCTCCTCGTCCTTCTTGGCCTCAAGCTCTTGGCGGAAGGCCTCCATCTGGTCTGACGAAGGGTCTTTGGTCTTTGTCTTCTTTTGCTTTCCAAGGTTTGGCCCAGGCATTCCCGGCATATCAGGCTCGGCCGCTGGGATCTTTGCATCTGCCCACTGGCCCTTAATGAAGTTGGCGGCGTTGGCATAGTCGTCCTTGATTACGGACGCCGTGGCCGAGACATGCGTGGCCACATCGCTAAACCCCTCTTTGATGGTGCTCCATGCGCCCTTGAAATCGCCCGTAGCGGCCTGATAGATCGTCTTTACGACAGTAGAAAGCACATCCCATAGCGCCCACAAAGCGCCCTCAATTCCGGTGACTGCGATCTTGACAGTGCCCCACAGGCCCATAAAGATGCTCGCGAGGGCCTTGACGGAAATCCCACACCCCTCGGCCATTGATGGACCAGTCTTGCCAAGCCACTGGGCCAGCGAGGTCAGCACTGGAAGTAGCTCGTTGCCGATGATGTTTTTGAAACTCATGCCGATCAGGCCGAGCTTCCGCATGGCCTCTTGGTATGCGCGCGTCTTTGCTACGCCATCCGGACCAACTTCGAGGTGCAGTTCCTGCGCCTCTTTCTTGGCTTCTTCCATGCGTTCAGCCGTGGCGCGCATGATCGGTGCGACTGTCATCCACGCGCGGCCAAACATGGTAGCTAGCATGGCGTTCTTTTCGCTCTGCGATCCGAGCGAATTGTACTTGGCGATGACCTCGTTCAACACTTCCGACGACGGCTTCATGGCTCCGTTTGCGCTCTTGACCGCGATGCCGTAAGCCTCAAAATTCTTGCCGCCAGACATGATGCGCACCTGCAAGCGCTGCATTACGCCTTGCATGGTGTCTGCACTGATGCCCAAGGTATGCAGCATAACCGCCCAGGTCGACGCCGTTTCCATATCGGTCGACATGGCCATCGATAGCCGCTTGACTTCGCCGGCCCACTGCACAGTGGAATCAATCGAGGACTTGAACAGCGCGCCGCCTGCAAGGAGGCCGGAGATGGCCGCAATCGGCGCGGCCAAGTTGGACATCATACCGGAAAGCCCAGTGAAAGCCGACGACATTTCAGACGTCGCGGCCTTCACGCTGCTGGTGGCCGTGGCCAGGCCGTCGAGCAAGCCTTTAACCTGCGCGGTGATCGATACTTTGATTTCCTGGTCGTCGGCCACGGTATGCTCCTATGGGGTTGGCCGGAACTCTCCGGCGATAGCCTTTAGTTCGTCAAGCGTGAGCTCGCGCCCACGGCTGGTGCTTCTGCGTTTCTTGCCGCCCTCGTTCCCAAAGAACGAACGAGCAAGGATGTGGATCGGTGGCCACTCTTCCCAGTGCTTCACGATATCCATCACGACGGCGTAGTCCGTTGCTTCAAGCTGCTGGACCGTCCAGTGGGTCCCGGTGATCACCAATCCGTAAAAGTCTGCCCAGCCTAGGCCTTCTTCACCCGGAGCCGGGCCGTCGCTTCCCCCGGCAGCTTGCTCAGCCGCGCGATTTCGAGCGCAATCTCCTCGCAATCTCCCGGCGTCAGCTCATAGAGCAGCGCGCCATCGAAAGCGGGATGCTTGCGGCGGATGCTCATCTCGATCAAGCTGAGCGCCTTGTCTTCCTCTGACTTGTCTTGGTTGTCTTCGGAGCTGTGCTCACGCAGTTGCCCCACGGTAAGACCAGAAAGGGCGTATTCCTCGCCACCGAGTTTAATGATGCTTGCTGCCATCTGATAGCCTCCTCCGAATGCACAGGGCCGCACGCAGCGGCCCCGGCATGGTTCGATTACTGGTTGGTGTAGACGTCCATTACTCGGCTGTTGGAGTCGGCGAACGCCTGGAACTCCACGTCATACTCGGTGTAGTCGTCCTGCTTGTTGTCCCACTGCAGCTTGGGGAAAACAACCGCATACAACTTCCAGCCGCTGTTGACCCCCTTGTAGGTGTTGAACACATTCAGGCTGAACTGCACCGCCGAGCCCATGAGCTGGTTGGTGTAACTGATCTGAGTACCCGTGCTCGCCTGCTTGTAGCTGTAGTAGATGAGCACGCTCTTGCCGGCATCGGTCGAGTAGAAGGTGTACTGTCCAGTGCTCGTGTTCACGCTGTACTGGTCGGCCGCCGAAGGCGTGGCTGCATACGTCATCCACTTTCCAGCCGCAACGTCGTACACGCCACCGTCGGCCACAAAGGTCGCGCCGTTGGCCACGGTATAAGTGAAGGCTTCCGAGGGAATCGTAGCTGCTTCGCCGTTCACGCCGGAGATTTGGCCGGCGGTAGTGGTCGAGCCAGCCAGCAGAGAGGCAATCAGGCTGGACATGAGACGTCCCACCTTCGCTTTGCCGGTGATCTTCCCCTTACCGAGCGCAATGTCTTCGGGAAAGGCGTTCGCGCCAGTCAGCTCTTTCACATCGCGGCTGATGTCGAGTGACACGTCTTTGAGCGTGCCGACATTGATCGGAGTTACGCCTGAACCGCTAGGCGTGATGAAAAGTTGGCCTACGCCAAAGTTGTACTGTGCCATGGTCCGTTATCGCTTTCTGGCCTCCCGGTTGCGGAGTTGTTATCGAATCACGCTGCGCACGCTGTTCTTCAGGTCCTGCGTGGCCGCATACAGTTTGTTGTGGATCTGCACATCCAACCCGGCGACGTGCTGGCGCGCGTCGAGCCACCATTCGTCTATCTTCTGCATGATGAGAGGGAGTACCTCCCCTGCCGTTTTTTCCGGCGTTGCCGCGGTGTTTTGTTCGTCTGCCATGCTTCCCGGCCTCCTTTAAGCCGTAGTCAAAATTTCGAGCGGGATCTCTGTGATTTCCTGCGAACCAAAAAGCCCTTCGTCTTTCTCGACAGTCCCTTCGATCCGGCAATACTGCACCAGGCCGCCGAGCGACGTGTGCTCCGAATCGGCGAACGGTGTCGTCTCGGCCGGTTGAAGCTCCAACGCCTGCTCGATGGCCGTAAGGAGCTGGTTCTGCGTCGTGCCGCGCGGCGCCGCGTCTTCCGCTCCGTGCGTCGTGTAGAGGAAAAGTTTTGGCACCATCTTCCAGACGGTCGGCAGCTTTGGATTTCCCGAGGCCAGCTCATTCCCGGCAAGAATGAAAAGCGCCGGCTGCTGCTCGGCTGGAACGTCCGCCCAGTGCCTCCAGTTGCGCGAGCATGGCGTCGTCAGGCCTGTCAGAGTCTGTAGACGAGTGCAGAGAGCCTCATAGATTGATTCACGATCAAGAGCCACTACGCTTCCTTTCCGCTCAACGCCGCTGCGATCCTGGCGTGAATCTTGTCCTTCATGTCAGCAAGCGACGGCTGCAAAAAAGCTCGCGCGTCGTAATGCTTCACGCCCACAGGGTGCTTCTGCTGGTACCGAGCAATCGCCTTGGCCGTCTTGAGCGTTCGCGGACCGCCTCGTGCACCGGCGCCGATCTTGCGATCGAAGCCCAACTCCCAAGCACGGCCATAGCTCACATTGGTACCAACCGTCGACGTAAAGCTATTGCCGCCGTCGTAAAACTTCTCATTGGTCGAACGGCGCAACCGACCGGAGCGCACGTTCAGCGCGTCACCGTTCAGATAGGTATCTTTGACCCGCGCGAGAACGTCGAGGCCTCCGGCGTGCACTGCTTTGCTCACGCGCAGTGAATAGGCAGCACCGGCCTCGGTGAAATTGGCAACGACCTTTTCGAGACCGACGATGGTACCTGTGATTTCGACAGGCGCGGCCATTACACGGCCCTCTTGAACTGTTGCAAATCGTCGAGCGCCCACTTCGGCGCGGTGGCCGTCGAGAAGCTGACTGTCTCACCGCCGCCGAGCGACTTGGAGTTTTGCGCGGGCCGCTGGCTTTCCGCCATAGCCCACTGCACCAGCCGGATGACGGTTAACTCCAGGTCGGCAGGCGTAGCGTCGAATCCAGCCGTATAGGTGATCGACACATTGGCCAGGCCATGCTCAAAGCGGAACGGACATGGAATATTGTTCTGGTCCGGTCCGAGCAAGACAGTACGACGCCCGTCGCATGTCGCCCACTTGGTTACGTCGAAACCGTTGATCGATAGCGCGGCGATAGACTGGACCGGATAGTTGTCCACCAGCAGCATCTGTGAACCGTTGCCGTTGAGCCGCTGCGTGTAGGTGGCGGTGAGGATGTTGCGGTTCAGGTAGCTGGCGATCCACGCCGAGCAGGCCGTGATGGCGAGCTGCGTCTTGGCGTCATTGCCGGAGACAGTCGCGCCGCCCCACGCCTGTACGTTTTCAAGAGTTGTCAGATCGCCAGCTGCCATGTTCGCTTATTCCTTCGGGTCTTCTTCGTTGTTGTTGCCATCGTCGTCAGTCTTCGACTTTCGACCGCGGCGCTTGGGCTGGTCCGCTTCAATGGGTTCGGCGCTGAATCCATGCGTCGGATGCATCAGCTCGCTTCCGGCTTCTTCTGGAACATCGAAAGCACCGTCTTCATCAGGCTCGATAATCGAACCTTGAAAACTGATCGCGGTGGCGTTCTTGTGGTAGAGCTTGGCCATGGGCCACTCCTCTCATCGGTGGAAGGTTGTGCGAGGTCGGCGTTTACCGGCCCCGCTTGTAGTCAGGCCGCCGTGGGCGCGGTAGTCGAGGCCGAATCGGTCGAGGTCGTCGCAGCCGTGGTGGTGGATGCCGCGTCCGAGGTCAACGAAGTCGAGTCGGTAGAGGTCACCGTGGTGGCCGGGGTAGCGGCACTCGCAACGGTGGCCGTCTGCGCATTCACGTTGGCCGGATCGAAGGCGCCCGGAGTCAGAGCCAGAACTTCCTGCACGTCCTTCTTCAGTTCGTCGACGGACTCAGCTTCGATGATGATTTTCACGCTCATCTTTTCTCCTGTAGAACTTGGTTGAGGGGAGCGGTCAGGATGGCCGCTCCATGAGTTATCTCGCGGAATTTATCCCGCGTAGATGTTGGTTATGAAGCCCAACGCGAACGGCGCATAGATCGCCGGAACTTCTTCGGCGTAGACGCCAACTTCCTCGCGACGGGTGCGCATCGGCCAATCGATCTGGTAGTAGTCGGCGCGCGTCTTCATCTCGATCAGGTTGGGAACCTCAGTGCTCTGGTACTGCACCGGCAGGTTGTCGCAGTAGCCCAGGATTGCACCAGCCGGCAGCTTCGGATGGATCTTGATCGGGATTTCCATGCCGCCATCAAGTGCAAACGGGTTGAAGTAGCTCTTGATAGACCCGTTGGCCACGATGCCGAAGGCCTGATCGGACGTGCCGTTCTGCGTATAGCGAAGCAGGGGCGCGCTCGATCCGTTGAGCACCTTGTTCTTGACGTCCTTGGCCTGCTGCGCATTGACATACAGCACGGTCGGCGACACCTGGTACTGGTTCCACATGGCCAGCAGCATTGCATCGATCTCGTTGACGTTGCCATTTCCGCCAGAGGTCAACTGCGCACCGAGGGGGTTGTAGTACGCACCGCTCGAGGAGTTCAGGCCGGCGGCGAACAAACCATCGAAGGCCAGAGAGTTCGTCGAGTTGTCGGTAGCGGTAAGAGCCGTCGACAACTGTGTTCCGGTCGAGAGCTGCGCGGAGAACGAAATCGTGTTGGTCGTGGTGATGCCCTGGAGGCACGCGGTCGCGGCGCTGGAACCCGCATACCACGCATACGCGCCCGCGCCGCGCACCGGCGTGACCGTCGCAGTAAGTGACTGACCAGCAGTGACAGCCAAGGACGCCTGTGCGCTCGGTGCGGCCGTGCCACCGTTCAGCGTGAAGGTCTGCCCGTCCATGCCAGTGATGGTTTTGGTCTGTGCAAGACCAGCTATGGAGCTCTGCTGCTGATAGCCCTCGTAGGTGATGGCCACGGCGGCGATGTAGTAGGTGGCCGCAGCCAACGTGCCGCTCGTACCGGAGGCCGTCAGTGTCGGCGTCGGCGTAGTACCGAGAGCTAGCGAGTTGTTGCCAAACAAAATAGCCGACTCTTCCTTGTCCATGGTCTTCTGAAGCAAGCGCATGACCATGCGAGCCTTGGCGTCTTCGAAGTTTTTGGCGGCGTTGATTGCCTCGCGGGTGATGTAGTCTTCCTCGCCCAGCGTCACGTAGCTGGCTGCCTTGTTCGCAGTCACGTAGCTCATGGCGGCCGAGCGCTGGCCTTCCGGCACCCACGGCATCGAACTGAAACCCGAGCCGATGATCGCCGAGACCACCTTCCAGTTGGTCGCCGTGCCGGTGCCACCACCCACGCGCGGGACCTTATTGCGGATCGGCGTGGTGATCGGGTACACGTTCTTGGCGGGTGCTTGCAGGTCGTAGGCAACGAGGCCAGTGCCCTGCGTGATCGCCTTCTGAATGTCGTCCGGCGCCCGCGAGGAAAGCGCCTTCTTTACTTCGTCCAAAGTGTCAACAACGCTCATAAAAATGAGCCTCCCTTTCATGTGCTGCTACTGCCTCGCTTAGCGGCGAGGGATTATGACTCCGTTGCGCTGGGCAACCTTGACCAGCTCAAGCGGGTCTTTGGTGTTGGCCCCCTCGTCCGTCTGCGCCTTTTCGATGCCGGCACCGTCCGTGCCCTTGTCGACGGCCTTCAGCACGCCGCGTTTGAAGAGCTCATCCTTGAAAACTTTGGCTGCGCCTTCGGCCTTCGCGAGTTCTCCCTTCAGCTCGTCGCGTTCGGTCTTGGTCGAAGTAAGCTCGGTCTGTGCCTTGGTCAGCTCATCCGTCAAACCGGCCACCTTTGCGATGGCATCTTCCGTCTGCGCGCCACTGTCGACCTTCTTCGTGTCGCCGTCGCTAGCGCCGTCGTCGCCGATCATGCCGGAGAGACTGTCATGCGCGGCCTTGAGATGGTCGGCGGCTTCCTTAAGCTTTTTCTTGGTCTCGGCCGAGTGCGTCGCACCAGCCTTGGCGAGTTCGTCCGCGCCACCAGATGCCTTTGCGGCCTTCGCAGCTTCGTCAGTGGGCTTCTCGAGGATCTCGGAGGCAACAAACTGCTTCAGCTTTTCAAGCGCCGCCTTGATGGCCTCGGCCTGCTCGGGCGGCTCGTCTTCGCCGGATTCGACGTTGAGCAATCCCTGAAGACTGGTGATGCAGTTAATCGCCGTCTGTGCGTCGTAGGCCTCGCAACCGTCATACTTCTTCAGCTCGTCAACGGCCGACGTGCTAAGTACGATAGCCGCATCAGGATCTCCATCGAGCTTGCAGACCTCGAACCCTTCGACATCGGAACCACCATTTGCACCGATGTCAACAAGAGACACTTCGCGCAACCAGAGCTTGTCGATCTTACTGAGGTCCTGGGGGTCACGCTTGATGGCTTTGCCGCCCACGGACCACTGCTTGAGTACGCCGGTCTGGACTTTCTTCACGGTGACCGGATCGACAATGTGCGCGATAATGTGAGTCTTACCGTCGTCGTCCACCGTCAGGGCCTTGGTAACGCCCGCAGCGATCGACTGGTGCATCTCACGCACGGCGCGGCGCTTCTCCATGTACTCGGGGATTGCGCCCTTCATTGCTTCGGCCGTGATGACTTCGCCGTCAGAGTCCTTGGCCGGCGTAGAGGCCACGCCGTAGACAAGGAGCGTGCCGTCGGGCTGCTCGTCGACCTTGCTGATCTCGCCAAACAAGCGGAACTTCGCCATGCCGCTTCTCTCCTTTGGCCACACTTCGTGGCTGTTCAGAGGCAAGCGTAAGACCGGCGCAAATCAAAAAAGCGCTGTCAAGGAGGTTGAAAAGGCATTTTCGAAAAAAGGTAAGCTGGTGCGGGCAAAAAGAAGGCCTCCGCATGAGAACGGAGGCCATGTAAGCACCAAACGAGAATGAGTGACAGGGACAGTGTAGTGCGAAGCGGAAAGATTGCAACCTCACGCCCGAGGTCGAAACGGCATTATCCGGCCTGCGTTCTGTGCTCTTCGATGAGGGTGGCTTTCAGCTCGGCGGCCTGATCGGCGTCGATGACGTTCTTGGCGTTGGCGAGTACCGCGTCGGCCTGCGCGACAAGCCGGTCGATCCAGTCTTTCGCCTTCTCACAAACAGTGTGGCCGCGCTGCTCGCAGCCGTGAAGAGGGCAACTTCCATCCGCATAAAATTGCATGTTATTCGTCTCCTTCATCAAGCTCTTCGTCGGTCATCACGCCCGGCGCCACGTCGCAGCGGCAATTTGGGTGATAAGGTGGTCCGTCGATTGGGGCGTCGTCCTCCGGCTCGAATTGCTCGTCGAGCGCAACCACCTGGCCATCGAGCTTTTCGCAGTCCTCGCAGCATCCTGCGCCCACCAGCCAGCGCTTGCCCTTGACCACGCCGGACTCCTGCCATCCGGCCAAGTTACCTTGAACGTCCGCGAATGCAGTTTCCGTGCGCGCTATCATCTCAGCGCGGTCGGCACTGAAGCCGCTAAAGGCCTCGATCTCGTCGGCCAGTTGGTCGTTACTCCAGCCCTCTTCTTCCGCCCGGGCCGTCAACGTGCGCAGGCGGTCGCGCGTCGTGTCATCGACCTGCGTCACCAACTCGGCCGCGCGACTCTTGGCGTATTCGACCGCCTTATCGTTGGCCTGTGAGAGCATCTTATCGAGCGCCTCGTCGACATCGTCGTCAGACGGCATGATCAGATGCGCGACCTGATAGAGACCAGCCTGCGCGCCATCCTGGGCCATTTTGTCGATCTGCTCCTGTAGCTTCTTCTGCAACTTCTTGAGTTGGTCGTCGCTGGATAGCACATCGAAGGGGCCGTCGGCCTTCGATACACTGCCCACAGCCGCAAGCGCCGCCTTCTTCTGTTGGCCGAAGTGCGCCAGCATGGTTGCGCGAATTGCCGCGACAGCCTCAGTAACCGAAGGCCGGTCCCGGTCGATGGGCGTCACCACATTCTTTTTTTTTTGAACCGTCAAGCCTTTTGACTTCTTCTGTCCGGCCGCTGGTACGGTCGTGGGCTTTTTCGCCGGGGGCTTCTGAGAGGAGGCCAATCCTTCGGCCCCCGGTTTTCCGTCGGGCAGTGTGGTGCCCTCCGGACCTGTGGACAGCATGGGCGGAACCGGCGCGGGCGGATTGAGCTCTTCCTTCTGCTCATCCGTCAGCGGGTCCATGCCATACCCCTGCTGCCGAGCTTCATCGGGCGTCATCCACGCCCTTCCGGTCCCCGTAGTGCCGCCGAGCATGATCTGAAAGACCTCGGCTTTCGTCTTCGGGTCGGTGATCTCTTCGTCTCGCTACGCAAACGCGGAAATTTTTGCGCCATAGCAGCGGCGAATGACGGTGTTCATGAAGCCCTGAAACCAGAGCTTGCGTGGCTCGATGCCTTCCTGCTCTGCCGTCTCCTTGGCAGTCTGCGCCGTGGCGCGATTCTGCTGCTTGATGAGGGCTTGTGGCGCGACACTGAAGATCCAGCAGATCAAGCGCGCCAGCCACTCATCGACCGCGCCTGTAAGGTCTTCCTGCTTTGGGCTTTGCACCTTCGTACCGGCAGGCACCCAGATTCCATGACGCCGCATGGCTGTCTGGCCTACCAGCAAAGCATCCCACCAGTTCTGGAAGTCTTTCACCTGGTCAGGGCTCAGGCCGGGAGCCGCCTCAAGAATCGCGTCGGGGATCGAACCAGACGTGTAGTACTCGGTCTGGTGCAGCATCCGGCGCAGTGCCAAGTTGATGATATTCACGGACTGCTCGACCGGGCCAAGCGCATAGATACGGTTCGAACGCATGTTGTAGCTGCGCACGATCAGCTCGTCGGCTGTGTAGTCCCATGCGGCCATGCCGTGCATGTGGTGTTGGTAGGCGGGAAACGGCGGCAGCGGCACGCGGCCATCTTCGCCGACGATGCGCTTGATCCTGCCGCCGTCGACGATCTGGGGGAGGAAATAGCCTTTCGTGGTCTTACGCGGGAAGATGCAGACCTGGTCAATGACGTAGTGATCCTCCAGAATCATGCGCTGCCACGTCTGGAAGTCATTGACGCCGTCCGGCTGCTCAAGTAGATCCGCGATACGCTTGGCCTCGTCGCCGCCGTCTTTGCCGTCCCTGCCCTTGATGGTCCACTTCTGCGCAGCCATCTGGTCCTTGCAGGTCTCGATCGCACCGCGCAGCAGATCGAGGCCGCCGCGCGACGGTTCTGCCAGTCGGCGCAACGTCTCGAAGTCGATTGCATCCTCGCCAGCCTCGCCACGCGGGCGCGGGCCGGTATTGATCAGCGTCGAGTAATCGAACTGACGGCCCTTCTCGTCGGCCGGCCCTTGCGTTTGCATCGGCTCGCCTGGGCCGAACCAACCGCCGGTGAACTGCTGCTTTTGGCCGGTGGCCTGGGCCAGCATGTCCATCTCAATCGGAAGGAGCTTTGCGCCAGCAAGCGCGCCCACGGTGCTGATCGATAGCTTACTGGCCATTCGTCGCGCCCTCCTTGGGGCCAAAGAGGCGCACCATGCGCTCGAATGCTTGCTGCCGCGTGACCGGCATATTGAGGCTGGCCGACAGCTTTGCGGCGTAGAGGTCGAGCGATGCGGCAACGTCAGGCGGTACGGTCAGGCGTGGCTCTTTACCAAACATGAACCCACGGTAAAGCCGCTGGTGAGCGGAAAATCGGCTACTGCGAGGATGAAACAGGTTTTCGGGAGAAATTTAGCTCTGTCCTGCCATCATGGCCTCGTACTGCTGGCGATAGAGGTCATAGACGCCCTGGCCTTCGAAGCCGTGGCGCAGGTAGTTCATCGCTTGCGTGAACGCGTCCACGTCGTCGTCGTGCGCCAGCTTCGGGAACCCGTAAAGCTGCTCGAGAAAGTCGGACACCCACGACAAAGAGGGATCGACGTGGACGGTGCCAGCCTCCCACGTCGGAACGACCGCGTGAGCGCGGCTTACCTTGTCGGTGTCAACCTTGATCGGCACCAGAGGAATCGCCGAGTCCAGGCGAAGCTCTTGAATCAGGCTCTGGCCGCTGGCCTTGTCCTCGATCAGGAAAGCCTGCGGGTGCCACTTTGAATTGAAGGCCTTCGCCTGTAGCTTCAGCTCCGGATAGCTGGCCTTCTCCTTCCAGCGGTCGAGCAAGTCCCAGCCGCGGCCGTCTGCGCGCTCACCAACAGCGAGAATAACACTGAAGTCGTTCTCCTCCTTCTCCTTGAATGCGGTATCGGCAGACAAGATAATGCGCGTGTAGACCTTGATCGGCTGCTTAGTGTTCGGATCAATCTCGGCCATACGGCGCCTGCTGTCTTCGAGCGAGAACGTCGCGGTACACTGACGACCGTCGGGCGTCTTGCGCTTGAAAATCTGCCCCTCTGCTGGTGCCGGACGCTGCTGGTGCTGGCCAGCATAGCCAGCGGACCCGAGACGCTTGCGCTCACCGGTGAGCACCGTTTCAGGGAATCTGGCAGGAAAGAACAGCTCGCCCTCAACTGTGCGTGGATCGCGCCACCCGAGGCTGGTGGGCTTGCAGTCGGGGTCCGGTTTCGTGCCGTCGCTGCCATCCTTGGGACGTTCGTACTCCTCGCGAATGATCAGAACTTCCCAATTTTCCGGCTCTACCGAGAGAATATGGCCGGTCAGGTCTTCTTCGTGCAGGCGCTGCTGGATAATGATGCGCTTGCCGGTGCGCATGTCGGCGAGGCGGTTGGCGAAGGCCTGGTCCCACCAAAGCGTGATCTGGTCGCGGTGCGGCTTCGAGTAGGCGTATTGCGCATCGTTCGGGTCGTCGACGATCAGGCAATGCGCCCGGTTGCCTGTGACGCGTGCACCAGCCGACATGGCGCGTCTGTAGCCGGTCGAGGTGTTCTTGTAGTGCCCCTTGGCGTTCTGGTCGCGCGCGAATCCCCATCGAGGCCGAAAGCTGTTCTGATACCACTCACTCTCGATGATGTCGCGGCTCTTCATCGAGTCGCGGAGCGCGATAGATTCGTCGCCGGATGCCAGAATGCCGCGCCAACCGGGGCCGAGGTCGTGACCCTTGGCCGGGTCTTGAATCCAGATCCACGGCGTCAGGCAGACGCTCAGGATCGTCGACTTCATCGAGCCCGGCGGCACATTGATAATCAGGTTGTTGTGGGCGAGGCGGCCCTCCATCAGCGCCTGGATATGGTCGCAGATAGCATCGATGTGCCAGTTCCAGACCAGCGGCGTCGATGGCTCGATGATCGACCACGCCTGGCGCACGAACTCGGCCAAGCTGCGGCGAGCGCGTTCGGCACGGAGGTCTGCGAGTGTGGGTATGACGTCAGGCAACGGCTATGAGAGCTTTCCGATATGCCTCCAGCTCTTCGCCGAGCGCGAGCAGGTTCTTTGCTTCGCCGAGAGGCCTTTCGCGATGGCAACGGCAACATGTAGCGCGGATAACGCCATGGTTAAGCGACGCGTAGACTTCATGCGCAGTAGGCTCCGGGTGCGAATCGGGGCCAGTTCCAAGGGTTGAGCCACACTTTTCGCAGACTTCGCACGAGGCAATTCCCATGCTCGACCAGCTCTTCAGGTTTCCACACTTGCACTGTGCGTAGATCACTTTGCCTCACCTTCTGCCGGGACCGCCCCAGCCTTCTCGTACATCCGCTCCATCTCCTTCAGCTCGGCATCCGTGAGCAGACCCAGGTTCAGCGCGGGCAGCAGAGCAGCGCCGTTCGGGTCCGTCTCGGCGACTTTCTGCGGCGCGTCCAGCCCGAGCAGCTTGGCGCGGCGCTCACCGGCGCGGATGATAACCTCGGCGCTCTTCCAGTTGCCGCGCGTCTGCCAGTGCGACAGGATGATGCCGTCGAGTCGCCCCAGCTCCAGACCGCGCACCTTCTCGGCCGTCTCGTGTGTCTGCTTCTCGATCTGCTCAAGACCTTCCATGACCAGCTCATAAGCTCGCGTCTTCGAGATACCGAGGACATCACCGATAGAGCTGTAGCTCGCGCCGCCTGTCCGCAGTCCGAGCGCCTTGACGATCTTGTCCTTCTTCGAGAGCTTTGCCCCTGTGAGTTTCTGCATCGTTCGCTCCTGTTATGGGGTTCGATTACTGCACCATCTGACTTTCGCAGCGCATGGCCGTGCCGGGCTTCTTTGCGCCCTTCTTGCCCTTGATCGTGGCCAGTGAAGCCGGGAGTCCGACCGCCTGCAGCTTGGCAAGGATTGTCATCTGCTCGGCTTCGTCTGCGCAGGGAATCACCACACCGATCTCGTCGACAAGCTTGTCTTTCTCGGGCTTTTCTTCGCCAAGAAGGCCATCGGCCGCTTCGTCTGCCATACTGCGCAACAGCTCAGCGAGACCTTCATCCTGTGTTTCGACCTCAGCCAATAGCCCGGCTAGCGCTTCATCGTCACGCGTAGCCATCTCGCTGATCGGGTCAAGCACGGCCAGGGCCAGCCGCTCTTCTTCCGGCGTCAGCTCTACCCAATCGACCGGCACAGTGCCGCCCTTGCTCAGCGCCTCTTCGACGCGGGCATGACCGTCGAGGACATGGCCGGTGGTCTTGTTCACCAGCACGCTCTTGAGCCAGCCAAGTTCGTTCAGCGATCCGCGGAGTGCGTTGCGCTGTGCGCCGGGATGACGTCGGAAGTTGAGAGGATGCGCAAGAAGTTGCGCGGGATCTTCGTCGGTGTGGGCGACGATGCGATTCTGCCAAGGCGTTGCGTTTTTCGCTCTTTTTGCCATTTCAAGGGCAGTTTAGAGCGAAAAACGCACAATTTTTCAGAGGTAAAGAGGGTGAAACGGTGATCTGTAAAAATCTCGATCTAGAAGAGAGACTTCTTCCGTCGGCCCCGCTTGGGTGCGCCGAACAACAGGCTGAGCAGGAGGTTTCCCGCCTTACGTCGGCGGCCCGCGCGTGTTGTGGGGATGCCCGTGGCCCGCGCGATCTTCTGGCGGGCCTCCGTGATGCCGAGCAAGCGTTTCCAGCTAAAGCCGTAGGTCTTCATTACGGCCGCTTTGCGATTCCGTGCATACGGACACTCTCTACTTCATTGCCCAATTTAGCGACACTCTGTCCGATGCCGACAAGGTTTTTGTTTAGCTGTGCAATCTGAACGACGATTTGATTCAACACTGCGATCTGAGCTTTTTCCGCAGGCGTCGCACCGAGCGGAATATTTACGGTCTTGAATTCCGTGACATCGCTAATATTCAATTACTTACCTCCAATTGATGATGTTTTGTATTATCATAGCGCCCACGTCTCCGGCCATGCCGAGAAAGTGCATTTGTTCAGGTTTAGGGTTGCCTCCGTCGCGCGGCCCTTGTTTCGAAAGCAGAACGCACTGATTGTGCCACCAATTATCAGTGTACTGAGCATGCGAGTTGGACTTTTCTCGCCTGCCGTCGTCATCATGCGTCAGATAAAGTTATGTGAGATCAAGTCCGCCCTGCTGATATATTCGAAAGTCCTTTGGTTGAAGAAGTTTCCACCGATGTCCCCTTTTGGCAAGATCGCCAGAAATGTACACAGGTCTCCCTGAACCGTGAGCTGAGACAGCTGCCAAGTATTCTTCTGGACTGAGGTCAACGCTCACGGAAAGATCTCCCAAGTCCTTACTCTCCCAAAATACTGCGATTTCATGTAGTCCGGTAGTTGCTGAAAGATCAGTTGGATCAGATTCATTTTGCAGGCGGATAACGCGACCAGATATTCGGACTGGAATCTGAAAGTCCTCTCTTCGAAGCTCTCTAGCTGCTTCTTGAAGAAGCTGTGCATGTTCAGCTGCCACCTTGAATTCCATGCGCTCAGGTGGCATATTTGTAGGTACTGCAGGACTTAGAGTGAATCCGAACGATAATCCTTTGGGGCTGACCTGCTCGATCAGAGTTGCTAAATCTTCGCAGCCGTTCGCTGACAGTCCCAATTCGACGCCCTGAACGATAGGTGAGATGTTTCCTTCTTCAGCAGCTTTGAACGCAAGCCGCATCCCTTGTATTAGCCTCATAACAACTTTTCGCTCGAAGGGAACCGGAGCTTTATCAAACAGATCATTCTCAGCCGGAGGGACAAGAGGCGATTCTAAAGTAAATCCGAAACTGCCTCTATACGTATGCCCAAACCGACATGAATTGGCGTAGGCTACGCCATTTTTTCGCAGCCGCCGAAAAAATGGCGTGGGGTTAATCTCGGTGGTTGCAGTTGACGCTAAGAGCGTCTTCATTCCCAGCACAAAACTTGTTGCCATTTCCATCTGAATAGAATCATCGAATACGAGTTCCGATGGAATAGAAGAACGCACGACATCAAAACCAACTGTAAAGATGGCCGATAACACTTCTTCTGGAGATCGATCTTCCAGTTGAGACAGTGTTCGCACAACATCCCGAAGTCTCATGACTCGTTCAGGACTTTTTTGATTTGACGGAAGAGCGAGTTGCAAGCTTGGTATCCCACAACTCTCCAGGACAAAGAAGTCCAGGGCATCCGATGAGGAATGAGCGCCGAGTTCATTCGGCAGTACATCGTTTTTTAAACGCCTTTTCCTCCATCCCTTAACTTGAAGGAATCTGCGAACTGAGTTCAGCGGCAATGACTCAAGTTTTAGAAGATCTATATCGTCAATCTTCAAAGCGCGCCTCTCTTTCAGCTCGATCATTTTCCATTATTTCTAAAAGAGCAGCTGGCGTGAGACAGTTTTTAATAGAAAATCTCACACGCTTCGTGTTGCCATCGGCAGTAGGCCCTTTCTCCAACTGCAGCCAATAACATGCGTGCTGGAGAAGGGTTGCTCCATCTGCCACGTTCTGCTTACCTGGCCAAATTTCGTGCCAATCTCTTTGGTCCCTAGGAAGGCAGAGAAGAATTAAAATGAGCGTGGTCGCCGCATGGCTACGACTGACGAGGTCATTGTAATTCTTGCATTCCAAGTCATAAATAATGAACCCATCTTTCTGAATCCACTTTACCGAAGCTTTTGCCTGAAAATCTAGAGCAAACCCTGTTTCACAATGACGCCCTTCTGGTCGTACTTCCATTGTGCGAAAGGTTCCGTCAACTCCGAAGTCAAATTCTCTTGGAGGAACTAGCATTACACCTGCCATAGCGGCAAGTGCTGAAATGTGCGCGCGGCAGATAAGCTCTTTTCGGTCCCCTGCAGGTAAAGGCACTATTATGATTCCTCGAAAATGTAGGTATACGGATTTCTGTATATGATAAATCAGAATTTCCCAGTACGGGGTCACGCGCCGAAACTCTTCTTTTTTGGTTCCGGCGGCGACTTGGCGAAAGTAGCAGGAGCGCAGATGCGGGATCAGGTCGCTCATTGAACCCTTCCGACGTTGATGATGCAGTGCGGAAACAGCTTGCGGAATACCCGCTTTGCCAAAGATGTGATGTTATCGATGTCCCGCAGTGCTTCCTGTTTTGTTTCGCGCGCCGGCCCCTCCATTTGCCCGTCGGGCGCGTTGCGCCATACCGCATGCCATTTCTCGCCTCTTGTGCCGATGGCGAAGTCGAGCGTCTCAAGCATTACCGCTTGCTCCTTTCCTGAATCTGCTCGTTGTACGTGATGTGCCTCGATCCCTTCCATGAGTTGCAGCCGTAATGCGCCGCGCCGTTGAGCCACCGGCCGTTGATCTCGGTGCGATCATCTCTCCACGCGCCACCTGCGCCCCGGCAATGCTCGTGCTCGAAGGTGGCCTCGCTGATGGTAAGCGCGCCGGGACAGTCCGGGGCGATGCCGTACAGGCAGCAGATACCTTCCTGACGCATCCACATGCGCTCAACTCGCGCACGATATTCGAGCCAGCCCGCATGGGTTCGCTGGTTGAGGACGTGGCGACCGTCGCGCATCACGCGAAGCCACGGGCGCCCCTTCGCGTCTTCGAGCTCGCCCTCGAACTGGCGGTCGCCGATGCAAACTCGTGGCACCTTCTCGACCTTGCGCGGGAAGCGCCGCCGACCGCGCGGACGGGGTTTCTTTTCGGGATACCGCTTGGCGCGGAGGGGCGTTTTACGATGCAACGGGGATCTGTTCATCTGCCGCCTCCTTCCGCTCGTCTGCGTGGTCGATGCTGTTCGCGGCGGTGATAAGCTGGAGTGCCACCAGCCGTGCGCCTCGAACGTCGATCTCGACCGTGAGTTCTCGGCTTCCGTTCTTGAAGCCCATAAGCACCAGATTCCGGTGCGTGTCGATGTAAATTCCGTCTTGCATATCTATCTCCGTGGTTTCGTTCCGCAAAACTCTGGAAAGCGGGTAAGTGTTTCTTCTTCGGTCCATCCGAACCGCGCCATCCGGTCCGGCAAAATGTCACGCCAAAATCTCTGAATGCGCCGTTCTCGCTCAGTCTGCCGGCGGCGCTCTCTTGCGTCAGCCTCAGCCTGCCGGGCGCACTCGTTGCGCCGCGTGCAGATGGTCGTGGCGATCTCATCCGGTCGCGGGAAGAACCGTGCCTCCGGTGTGATGCGCCATTCCGCCAACGCCTGTGCCACCTCGGCCATCGAGTACCGCATAGCCAACTGCTCGAAGTCCCACAGGTAGCCCTCCATCGAATCCGCCAGGTCCTGGTGCGGGTACCGGTCCGCCATCTGGCCCAGCATCACCGCCAGACGAATCGATTCCGCGTTTGGCAAGCGCCTGGTCGAGAGCTCGTTTGCTGGCTGTAACGCGCTCATGAGCTGCGCCTCGCTGACTGTTTCCATGCGTACCGCCCTCCTGCGCGGCTGGGTTGTAGCGCTGGTCGGTGAACCAGAAGCGGTTGATCGTTTCACCGCGGATCTTCGCGGACCTAGCCGCTGCAAGGATCTGCTCGAAGGCCTGCTTGACGCCGCCAGTGGCCTTGGCGTGCTGCCGAATGGCGTCGGCTGCGACATCGCGGGTGCCGAAGTCGCTCGGGACGGCCAGTTCGTCGAAGAGCGCTGCGGCGAGCGTGAGCTCCGCACCAGCGTCGGGGTCTTGGCCGGTGGCCGGAAATGGCCGCTCGGCCTCGCGCACGCGAGAGGGGGAAGTACTTAATTCTTCTCTTCTCTCCTCTCCTCTAGCGTCACATTGCGTCACATGTTTTTGCTCTGCGTCACATTGCGTCACATATTGTTTGCGCTTGCGGTATTCACGCGTGCGTTCTGCGCTGTCGTCTTCTCGCGCCGGATTGCGCTTGCGCCACCCAGTCACCTCGTCACCCTCTAAGACTCGTCCCTGCATTGCCTCGCGAATGCTATCCACGTTTTCAATTTCAATGTCCAATGCGGCGGCAATATCTTCGCTGCTGATGCTGGCGGTTCCGCGATCTGCATTCGCGCTGGCCGACGACAGAAGCTGCAGGTAGACCGCCTGAACCTCAGCGATAGTGCGCCCCGACTTACGGGCGATTACTCGCCATTTCGGATCGTTGGGCATTTCGTTGAAGAGGCGGAACCAGGGCATGTTTACCATCTATTTTTCCCTTTGGGTGGTTTGCGGGCCTGCGGCGGCAAGCCGGCACTGGGTTGTGAATTACGAAATGACAGGGATTTCGAGGCCAGCAGTGCGCAGGTAGCGCGCGACCTCATTGATCGCGTCGACCTTCCACTTGCCGCCGTCAGCTTCGATCAGCAACAGCTCGGGCGGCTGCTGGTCGTCAACTGAGCGTGCACGGAAAACGAAATCGCTGGCTGGCTGCGCGACTTCTGGGAATGTGCGGTAGGGTAGGAGGTTGACGCGCGGTTTCAGCGTGATGTTTTCCTTCATGCGAATGCCACGCTTGACGGTAGCTCCCTGCACAAAACCGTTGTCGCTGTTGTTTGTTGTAGCCTCGGCCGTCAGCGAAGAAGCCAGATCGAGCACATAGTCCTTGTCGCCACCGTCAGCAAACTTCGCCGCGACCTGAATCACGAAAAGCTCCTGTTCGAGAAATTTTCCGAACGGAAATGGATCGGTCTCGACAGGTGACGCTGCGATAAGCGTCAAGCGACGGCCCCAGGCATCGGTAGTGAGCGATTTGAGCTGTACGTTTTTGTGATCGACGACGTGAACCAGATACGTGCCATCTACGTTCTGGATGCCGTCCAGCTTTTCCTTCACCAGATCGACAAAGCCGTCAAGGGTATGCACTGACACGGTGGAGAGCTGCGAAGGAGGTTCGGCTTCGACCTCGTGCACCTGTTCGCTTGTGTATGTAGCCTTGATGCCATGCGTGTCGGTAAGGTCGAAGGTCTTTACCTCGGCTAGGCCCGTCAGTGTCTTGACCAATTCATCGCTGCCCTGAATCAAACTGCTCATGCTGCAAACTCCATTTCTAGGAAACTCGTTTCCTGGTTGCTGCTACTGGTTGACTGCCTTGGAAGGAACCGCGACGGGACCGCCCTGCTCCTCGCCTTCTGGGAAAAGATCGCCCTGGCGCACGTCGACGCCGAACAGGCTAATGTCCTGCGAGCCAGGTGCCTGCGCGATGAAGGCCGTGGTCTTCGCCTTGTCGGGGCCGACCAGCGTGCTTTTGACCGAATAGGCCACGTCGGCCGTCTGGCCTTTGCGGTCCGGCTTGACTTCGATGTTGATGGTCAACTTGCGCGTGGCATCCGTGCGCACGTTCGGGTCGGCTACGTTGTCGCAGATCTTGTGGAACTCGCGCGTGGCCAGCTCCATCAAGCCACCGCCGTCGAGGTTCGCAATGGTCATCTCTTCTGGTTGCTTCATCTGTTCTGTCTCCTTCGTGTGGTGTGTTGTAAGAAAAACCTGTTTAGCGCGACGTCTGGCCGACGAGCCGCGAGAGTACGTCTTCAACGTCGAGACTTGACCAAGCCACCATGCAGACGGCACCGGCTTCGGCCATCGTGTCGAGAAATGCAAGCTGCTCTTTGGTGGGTTCGCCGGCTTCGCGCGCGGACCGCATCCGGTTGCCGCAGCCGATCCGATACCAAGCTGGAGCCTTGACTTCGATGTAGAGCGACTGGCCGCCGGGAAGCGTGCCGATGATGTCGGGCAAACCCGCGTAGGCTGCGCCTTGCGTTCCCGCGACCAGCTTGAAGACCTCTTTGGCGCCGGCCGCCGCCAGCCGCCGAGCGATAGCGCCGCGCACCTTCTTTGCACCGGCATCGGTGGCAAGCGCCGGAATGTGCTCAGCCGTCAGAAGCTGCAAAATCGAGTTCTGCACGCATTCTTCGCTCACGCAGCCAAGGAGATACGCATCGGTGTAGTTCTTTTGGTCGAATTGCCAGGGATAAGAGCGCATTTTTCTATCGGTTCCTTTTCGGGTTTTGTGCAGGCGTCTGAGTGCGGTTCAATACGGCGCGCAGCGGAAGCACCGACTTGCTTGCGCAGTGCGGGCAGTGCTCAGCGACGGAGGCAATCGTGTTGCACTCAGCGCAGAGGTAAGCCTCTTTGAGCGGTATCTGCGGACTCTCGAAAGCTGTCATTGCGCACCGCCCAGCTCGTGCTCTTTGAAAAACTCGCAATTGCAGCCATCCACGGTGCATCTGCCGTACTCGCCCTTGCCGCGCGGCGGCGCAACGTGCAGCTCGCGCGGGTGGGAGCAGTGAGGTTTGGTACACCGGTGCGCGGTGATTGCCTGCAACATGGCGTGCGTCTTCGGCGCGTAGAGGTCGGGATCGGCAACCCAGTTCAGTTCCTCGATTGCCTGCGGCTCAAGCCGGTGCCACTGCGCGATGAGGTAGGGCCAGTCGGAATCGGCAAGGCGCGACAGAAACTCGAAGGCCTTGCGGCGCATCCAGGGCTGAGCCTCGAGGACGTTGATGCAGCACATGAGCTGCGCCGGCGTCTTCGGCGCAGAGGCCGGGAAGTGCAGTCCGAACGCGGCATAGGTGACCATGATTGCCGGCCGCTCGACCTCGACCTTGCGACTGATGTCCATGAGCGTGGCAATCAACCGCAAGGAAACCTTTAGCCGGGCAATCTCTTCGCGCTGTGTGGGCGGCTTGAGCGGTGACAAATGCAATGGAATGCTCCTTTCTAGTAAGCGATCGAAACGTGACGGATCTGGCCCTTGATGATGGCGATGGCGATGGCCTTGGCCCAAGGATGGAAACTGTTGCTTGGCGTTTTTAGGTCTGCTTCGTTCAGCACCGTCATGATGTCGGCCAGGGCTTCGGTGTTGATCTGTTTGCGGTGGGTAAGGCCGTCGATAGTGGTCGGTGTGATGGCCTTCTTACCAACGACTTCGACCTTCGGCTCGGGATCGGCCAGGGTCTGGTGGGGAGCGGGAACGCCGATGGCGCGCTGCGTGGCCTCCATCTGCGCTTTGAGCTGCGCAAGCTGCTCGTTTGCCTGTTGCTCTCGCTGCTCAGCCAGTTCCTTTTCGTGCTGAGCGTTCTCGGCGGCAAGGCGCGCGGAACGCTCTCGGCTTTCGGCCGCTTCACGCTCACGGCGCGCAGACTCCTCAGCCTCTTTGCGGGCCTTCTCCGCTCCTTCGCGGACCTGCCGCTCGGCAGCATCGCGGCTCTCGCGCTCTTCCTTTTCGGCGCGCAACCGAGCCAGCTCGGCAGCTTCTGCTTCCTGCTTTTGCTTGTTGCCCAGCATCTTAGCCAGAGCAGAGGTGGTTTCCTGAATGCCATTGAGCGCTTGGCCGTGAAACTCCTTCCACTCTTCCGCAGAGGTCGGCAGTTCATTCACCTTTTTCAGCTCGGCCTCGATCTCTGCGCTGGATGCGTTTGCGTTGGTCAGTGTCAGCGGCCGATTCCAGATCCAGTCGAGCCTATCCTGATATGCCTGAATGCGGGCCTCGTAGGCAGCGACTGGCTGTTTTATCTCGGCCGCCAGCGCATCGAGGCCTTCCTTGATCGCCTTGCGCGTGGCGTCGACGCGCTTCGGCAACTCCTTCAGGTCGGCAGCGACCTTCTTGCCGATCTCGTCGATGGCGGTTTTGGAGCGCGTGACCTTGTAGCCCAGCGAGTTGATTGCCGCCCGGTTCTTCTTCAGCGTGAGGTCGACGATTGCCGCCTCGGGCGCTTCGTTGGCCAACGTGCGGACGCCCTCGATGATGATTTCTGCCGCACGCTCGTCGGTGAAGATCGTGAGTGCCTTCTCGGCGGGAATTGTTGCCTCGAACAGTTCACCCTTGTCGACAATCGCCAGGGCCGTTTCGCTTGGAATTATCTCGGCTGTTGCCATGTCATCCTCGTTTCTTTGGCGCGGGGCAGTGCAAGGCCGCCCCGTCTTGTCAGTTCGGTTTAGTTGAAGAATTGGTCGTCTTCGGAACCAGCAGCGTGATGAGCTTCCGGCTGCGCCGCAGGCTGCTCGGCTCGCTGGCGTCCGGCGGCGCTTTTCAGCGCATCCTTGAGCGAATGCTCACCGCCTTGGCCGCTGGTTGCGGTTTGGGGCGCACCGGTACCCGATGCAGGTGGTTTCTTGGCATCCATGATTTCCCGCCAACTCGTCTCGCCATCCCTGAGTGCTGCAAACAGACCCCGAAGCTCGGAAAGCTCTTTTGGGTTAAGAGTGGCGCCCGCGTGCCCTAGATACTCTTTAAGCTGTTCCGACGTCACTCCCTGCGCGGAGAAAGCGTCGAAGAGGTTGCGCTTTGCGGCGTCTGGGTCTTCAGCGTCTTTGCGGCGCTGGGTGCTGCGGACCTCGGCCATGGCCTCATCAATCAAGTCGCCTGGGACGATGCGGAGACCCAAGGTGCGAACGGCCTTCGAAATCAACGCGCCTTGCTTGTTGAGAATGTCGTCATCGGTGCCCGGCAGGATGTAAAGCGTGTCGCCGTAGCTGTTGAGGCGGGTGCGGAGCGGTGTGTCGCCCTTGGCCAGCTTGCGGCGCTCTACCGTTTTGGTGATGGTCACGTCTTGGGAGTATGGGAGATTGGCTTCCAGATCGGTAACACTCACGCGCACGATGCGCCGATCGTCGTCGTCGTAGACCGTCTGGGTCGATACATCCACGTTGCCCATGGCCCGAAGCGCGGCCTCAGCAAACCGGATACTCGGTCCTTCAACACCGTTGCCGATGGGCTTGTGATAGATAGCCACCGCCGCAAAACTCGGACGGTTGCAATCCTTGAGAAGCTTTTCTCGGACCACGTCGAAGTCACGAGGGTTACGCTCGGCCATGATGTACCGGGCTTCGATGGTAGCCTTGGCTTGCGCGGCCAGGGCGGTTGACGCCGTCTCGGTCACCTTGGCGATGGCCGTCTCTTTTGGCGTATACGTCAATGCTGCGGTTTGTTCTGCCATTACAGCCTCCTACTTAAGCCGCAGGACGCGGGCGCCCGGCGCGGTCTTGGTGTTGTCCAGCTTGGATTCTTGGAAAAGGTCAAAGGCGTCCTTCATGCCGATGGCTGACTCGAGCCGATCACGCAGTTTGATCGTCACGGCCTCGTAGTCGGTCTTCTCGCTGTCCTTGTTGCTCTTCCAAGTGCAGAGGCCGGCAATGCCTTCGTGGTCGCCAACGAGGAGCTTGAGATTCTGCTCGGCCAGGGCCTTCTTTTGCTCGGCCTGTGCGAGCTCGTCCTTGGCCAGCTTGAGTCCGTCGATGATTTCGCGGGCTTCGTCCGTGGCCTCGATCAGATCCAATTTGTTCCGCTTGAAGCGCGTCTTCAGGTAGGTGGTGAAACTCTCTGATCCATCCGGTTCCGGCTGCACGCCGTCGATGATGTGCTTCTTCCACCAGCGCTCGGCCTCTTCCTTCAGCAGGTCGTCGACCTCGGGATCGTGCGGCAGGATGTAGCGGTAGAAGTCCTGCCCACTGAAGCACGGTGCCAGCTCGGCGGCAGGAGTCGTGCAGGCCATGGCCTGCACGTGGAGCTGCATGCGGTAGTAGTCCGGGAACTCGCTCGATCCGTCGTCGCCCCACGCGTCATCCTTGAAGCGCAGATTCTTGGCGTCGACCGGGCGGCGGTCCCCGATGGTCCAGCGCGCATCCAGCGTCGCGCCCAGCAAGGGGAAGCCGGGAACTTTGATCAGTTGGTAGTGATCAGCGAAATCGAGGGGAATCTGGTTGATCGCCGAATACTCCTCAAGAATGGCGCGCTCGAAGCGCTTGCCTGCGCGGAGCTGAGGGGTTTCGGGGATGGGCTCGCGAAAGCCTTTCTTGTCGGCCCACACGTCGATGGGCTTCATCCACGGGGATAGGCCGAAGATCGCACTGATCTCCGTTCCCGTGATGCAGGTCTTGCGCTCGGCCAGCCAAGCGGCCTTGCGCTCCTCTTCCGAGGCTGGGGTTACAAGGTCGGTCTCTAGATCAATGCTCTGTGTCATGTCATTCTCCAGTGCTGCTGTTGCGGTTTAGGCGGCTTCTTTGCTGCGCCACCAAGCGGCCACCTTGGCCGGATCGAAAATCACCCGGGTGCTGACCTTGACCGCCGGAATGCGGTTGTCTCTGGCCATCGCGTAGAGCGTGGGCGAGGCAATGCCTGTGATCTCGCTCAAGCACTTGACGGTCATACCGCCACGATGCTGTTCGATAAGGGAGGCAATATCGCCGGTCATGCTGCCCTCCAGAACTCGTAGTCAGTCGTGCGGTCCTTGACCTCTCGCCACTCTTTGAGGAGCTCTTCCATCACGCGTTCGTTCAGGTTGATTCCCAGCGCCACCTGCTTGACCGTGTTGGACGAGCACCCCAATCGGCGACCGATAGCGCGGTAGTTCAGCTTGCGCAGCCGGATAAACTGCTGCTCAGCAATAAGCTGGCGCTCTTCTGAGGTTTGGCCGTTAAAATTGGATTTGCTTCGCATTTGAACCTCACTCTTTACGGGAGTGAGTACAGAATATCTCTAGAAGAGATAGTTTTCAAGGAGAAAACTCTATGAGAGATATTGGTTTAGACTCTCCGATTAGGTCTATCCGCAAGTCACTTGGAATGACTCAGATACAGTTTGCCGAGAAAATCGGAGTTGTACAGGGTATTATTGCCGCCTGGGAAAGCGGGAAGAAAAATCCCAGCAACGATAACCTCGTTAAAATCGCAGCGCTTACCACCAATGAGACCCTCAAACGCCAGCTCCTAGATGCCTCGGGCCTGTCCGCTTTCGTCTCGCAATCCGAACCAAACTCGTCAACAGACGGTCGTCCGGCATTGAGCGTGAACCTGTTGCATGATCCGGCTGCCGCAGGCACGCCGCGCATGGTGGACGAAAGAGAAATCGAGACGACGCTCGACATGCCACTCAGCCTCTTCCGCGACGGCCACGGCAACGTGGTGGCCATCCGCGTCAAGGGTGGCTCTATGGAACCGTTGATTCTGTCAGGAGCGGTTGTCTTTATTGATGTGAGTCAGCGCGACCCCAAGAAGCTGGTGAACTCCCTGGTGGCCGCGCGGGTCGATGGGGGCATCACCATCAAGTTTCTGCGCCGCACCAAGTCGATGTACATTCTGGTGGCCTATCACGTCAGCCCGCGCTACGACGTGATGCCGCTCTCCGAGTTGGACGGCGACGGCATCGTCGGCCGCGTCCTCGGCTGGTTCAGCGAGTCACCGAAGAAGTAAAAGGACTACGATTCAAGCTCTGGCTTTTTGCGCCTCTTGCGAGTTTTGGGAGCCTCTGCTGATTGCATGGCCTTCAGGGCTGCTTTTTCGGTTCTCAAAGCAGCTCTGCCAGCTTTCTCTTTTTCTTTTTGCTCTCGCTTTTCAGCCCTAATAATCGCAGCGTCATGTTTGGCCTTCCAGACCTCATAGACAACGCTGATGGCGGGTTTTATCTTCTTCCATGCACCGGCAGGAGCGAATACCGGCTGCACAGCCTTGCGTTGCACTTCTGCCGCCTGCATAAAAACTTCCTCTATTTTTTCGAGACCATAGCCGACCTCGAGAGCAGAGCGACAGGCCCACTCAACAACGCCTGGAGCGATAATTGTGGTCTCAGGAGTCCACTTTACGGCGCCATTGGAATTGCAAGGACCGCTCGCATCTAAATACAGAACTTCTAGAAACTTACGTACAGCTTGACCGTGCTTTTCTTCTTTGCGGAGTTGAATACCCATATTCAAAAGGACATTTACATACAACCCCATGTTCTTGTCTGTGGCGTGCCTCAGCAGTTCCTTATTGAAGTTTCTCCAAGCTATATCTCGATCGTCCATGCGCTTGCGTGGGACGGGCGAATTGGCGGAAATGCTCTTGACGGACGGTTGAACTAAAGCCGCATCCTTGCGACCAAATAGCCATGACAGCATGCCCATATACTCCCCTGTGAAACATCTGGATTTTCATCATTTTAGGTGATCGCACTTATCAACGAGTCTCAGGCAAAATTCCGGCTTGCAAAGATAAACGTTTTCGTTTATCTTTAAACCATGAAGAGCAGCGAGCTGAAGCGGTGGCTAGTCAAGTTGGGAGCAACATTTACGCCAGCGAAAGGCTCTCACTTTCACGTGGTTCTGAACGGCAAGAAATCGATTATCCCGATGCACGCAAAAGAATTGCCTGCCGGAACCGTGAACGCCATCAAAAAGCAACTCGGGTTAAAGTAACGGAGGAAACGCAATGAAATATCCTGTCAAGCTCAAGAAGGAACCTGAAGGCGGCTATACGGTGACGTTTCCCGACATTCCAGAGGCGATCACCTACGGAGAGAACATTGAAGACGCTCTCTATCATGCAAAGGATGCCTTGGAGTCGGCCATGGATTTCTATTTCGAGGATCGGCATCAGGTTCCTTCGCCTTCACAGGCAAAGCGGGGACAGCGCTGCGTGGAAGTTTCCTCATCGTTGTCCGCGAAGATCCTGCTGCTGAATGAAATGGTACTGCAGAAGGTGCGGCCGGCAGAACTGGCGCGCCGTATGAAGGTGAGACCGCAAGAAGTCACTCGCCTGACCGATCTACGCTATGGTTCGAAAATCGACGGCATTGCTGCGGCACTGAAAGCACTGAACAAAACGCTGGAGATCCGCGTAGCCTAACCTCTCGTTTCATCCGAAGTCAACGGCATTGACCTTTTCGCACACTTCCTTGACCTACACGCAAAAAGCCCGGCTCATGCGGGCTATTGGTTGAACAACTCGCTGTGTGACCCCATGCGCACAAAGCGCAGGGTCTTATCATCGGGCTTTTTATAAATCAGCAGCAGGTCAGGCTTTAAATGGCACTCGCGATGATCTTTCCAGTTACCGCCCAGGGGGTGATCGCGATACTTCTCTTTGAGCAGCTCGTCCGCTGCCAACTTGTTGGAAACCGAAAGCAGCACTGTTTCAATATCCTTGTGCCGTGGTGTTGTCTTCGTGCGCTTGTAGTCTCGCTTGAAAGCTGCTGTCCACTCAGTCGTCCGCATTCAGAGCCGCCATCATCGCCGCAACGCTGGAGGCCTTGGACACCTCGCCACGGTTTCCTGCCTTCATTGCCGCCACGGTTTCACGATTCGGGCTTCGAAGCTCGAAGGGAAAAACCTTCTCGGCCGCCACGCGAGTCAGCAAAATTCGCACAGCGTCAGAAACAGTCATCCCCATTGAAGCCAAAGCCTTCGCGGCCTCGGCCTTCACTTTTCCATCCACACGAATATGTACCAACCCTGTCGCCATATATTCACCCTGATTGAGTATACAATGTGTACACACATACAGCAACTCGGCCCCTGCCAAGTGGGCAAGGATCGGTTACCCGAAATCGACCGCGTTCATCTTTTCCCGTACTTCCTTGCTGGAGGCTGGTCGCAGGTAACGCATCGTAGAGGCCATGTCCGCATGGCCCATGAAGGATTGCACCGTGCGCAGGTCGATCCGGGAGCGAAGCAGGGTGGTGCAGTAAGTGCGCCGGAATTTGTGCAACGTCCACTCGCGGCACTCCTGCAAGGGTGACGCGCACCCATCGCATACGCCGCAGTTCAGCCCAGCCTTTTTCGCCATGTGCTTCAGATCGCGCAGCAGGTGACGGTTCGGCTTATCGCCCTTGCCACCAACAACCAGAACCGCGTCTGCGTTCTGGCCGCGCCAAGCGTCGAGCTCTTTCAGAAGATCGTCGGGGATCGGAATGTCTCGTTCTTCCGAGTCTTTGACGCGAAAACCGTAGGCCGCCTTGCTCCGCACGCGCAGAACGGCATCGTGCCAGTCGATGTCCTTCCATTCAAGGTGCGCAATCTCCTGATCCCGTAGGCCGCACTTGAGCGCCAGGCCGATCACAATCCGCATGTACGGGTCTGCCGCCAGCAATGCCGCCGAAACTTGCTGCTTGCTGTAGATCGTCGGCAACTCCACGTCGTAGCGCGGCACGGGCGGAATAATCTCCCGATCGACCTTGACGAAGAGCAGAAACGACCGCAGCCGCTTGTGCTTGTTGGCCACGGTGCGCGGTGCGCATCGCCGGTTCCGCAGGGCCTCATGAAAACGCAAAATGTCCTCGCGCGCAATCTCGTCGACATAGTTGCGCCGGCAGACCAGTTGAAACTCATCGAGGACCAGGCGCGCCTGCATGGCCGCCTCGGTTGCGCCGCGTGCCTCCGCATCCTTGATGTATCGGGATGTTGCTGATCGAATCGCCTCCCGAGTCTCGGCCGCTTCAATCTTCAACCCTGCATCTTCCGCAAAGGAGCGAGCGCCCATGACCTTCTCACGCTTCACGCGGGCCGCGTCGGCGTCAGCAGCAACCGCGCCCACGGATACATACTTCGACACCCGCCCCTCGTGCACCCGCAGATCGTAAGTGAAGGACGAGACGGCAACTTGCTGCTCGCCCACCTGCGCGTATCCGGGCCGAACCCGACCGTTTTTGCCTCGCGCCGCCTGCGACCGACGCCATTTTCCGTTCGAATCCTTGTATCGGATCAAGAGCGAAACTGACAGATTTGCCATGCTTTGATCATAATTGCGCGACAACAGCGCGACAATATATTTTATCTATATTTATTTTCTATACTTTATGAATTACATTTTAAGAATCCCTGTCTCTCCGCCAATGACTTGTTTTTTATAGTCCCAAAACGTTCAAAATCCCCTATTAAACACAACAGGATTACATTCAATACTGTTCAAGGCGGTATCATGAAAGCCGTGTTCCCGTGGGGGCATTCCTGGGGGCATAAATTTCAGAGCTGGGGGCAATGCCTCTGACCAATACAGAGATCTGCCGTTCAAAACCAGCCCCAAAGCCTTATAAGTTCGCCGATTCTGGCGGTCTGCATTTGCTGGTGACGCCCGCTGGCGGCCGCCTCTGGCGCTGGAAATATCGCCTTGACGGCACAGAGAAGCAGTTGGCGCTTGGTCAATACCCGGATGTGCCTCTGGCTTTAGCAAGAGAGCGCCATGCCGAAGCGCGCAAACTTCTCGCTGCTGGCGTCGGCGCCAATGGCGCAACGGAAGGCCGAAAAAATTGCGCATATGGCAACAGCGGAGAATTCTTTTTCGACCGTCGCAAAACTCTGGTGGAAACACTGGCGCGTGGACAAAAGCCCGCGCCATGCAGATATGACATGGCGGCGGACTGAGAAAAACGTTTCCCTGT
>Ga0224528_1000357_pt1 | contig 36499 bp, 21 predicted proteins | sample CBST25metaG_2_FD_179888 | JGI IMG/M metagenome (GOLD analysis project Ga0224528, IMG submission 179888) | Peat soil microbial communities from Stordalen Mire, Sweden - C.B.S.T25 | ecosystem: Environmental > Terrestrial > Soil > Wetlands > Peat | place: Sweden: Norrbotten County, Stordalen Mire...
GCGCAGATAGACGGCCGATTGCGTGCCGAATCCAAAAAAGTTGCATGGCTTGAAGGAGTCTTCTAGATGGCGTTGAAGATCAGATTGTTGAACCCCTCGGAGTTGAGCCCACAAGCGCGGAAGTGGCTGCGTATTGGCCTGATTGCGGCCGGCTCGCTGGCGGGTGTGTTTCTTCTCGTCACCGCGATTTACTACTTCAAGTATCGCGGCATTGTCGACGAGCGGTTGCAGCAGCCGCTGTTTGCCTCGACGGCAAAGATCTACGCGGCGCCGCGCGAGGTGCGGTCGGGACAGAAACTTCCGATCCATCTGATCACGGAGGAACTGCGCTCAGCCGGTTACACAACGGATGGCGCGGTGAGTGCCTCGCAGATGGGCACCTACTCGGAGACGGAATCGTCGGTGACCGTGCGCCCGGGACCGCAGTCCTATCACGCGCCGGACTCGGCCGTGATTCATGTGAGCAACGGTGTGGTGAATTCGATTACCGACGAGAAGGGGCAGCAGCTTTCAAGCTACGAGCTTGAACCGCTGCTGATCACCGGCCTGAGCGAAGACGCCAGTCGCACCAAGCGGCGATTGCTCACCTATGACGCGATTCCGCAAAACCTGGTGCAGGCGGTGCTGGCCATTGAGGATCGCCGCTTCTTCGAGCATGGCGGCGTGAACTACATCAGCATGGTGGGCTGGGCCTGGCATGATCTGGTCGGCGACCGCAAGCATCGCGGTGGCGCTTCGACCATCACCATGCAGTTGGCCAAGCAGTTGTTCGTGGCTGACAACGGCACCTTCCGCTACAAGCTGCAGCAGGTGATGGTGGCTTACATGCTGGAACATCACTTCACCAAGCAGCAGATCTTTGAGAGCTATGCCAATCAGGTGCCTCTCGGCCAGCGTGGCAGCTTCTCGATCAACGGTGTGGGCGAGGCGGCTCAGACTTATTTCGGCAAGAATGTTGGTCAGCTCTCGCTGTCGGAAGATGCGCTGTTGGCAGGTCTCATTCAGAGCCCCAGTTGGTTGAATCCCTTCCGTCATCCGGACCGCGCGCTGGACCGCCGCAACGTGGTGCTCGATTCGATGGTGGAAACGGGAGCGATCAGCAAGGATGAGGCCGAACGCGCCAAGGCCGAGCCGCTGCATCTGGTGCCGGGAAGTGTGGACGCGAGCGAGGCGCCGTACTTTGTCGACCTGGTGCAGGAACAGTTGCAGCAAAAGCTGGGCGATCGCGATTACAACCGCGAGGGGCTGCGCATCTACACCTCGCTCGATCCGGATTTGCAGAAGGCCGCCACGGCCGCCGTCGAGTCGAGTCTGCACACGATCGACGAGCAGGTGGATAAGTTGCACGCCAAGCAGAAGGCCGCGGGGCAGAGTTACAGCTATCCGCAGGTGGCGCTGGTGGCGCTCAACCCACACACCGGGCAGGTGCTGGCCATGGTGGGCGGACGCAACTATGGCGCATCGCAGTTGAATCACGCCGTGGCCAAGCGACCGACGGGTTCGATCTTCAAGCCGTTTGTGTATGCGACGGCCTTCACCACGGCGATTGAAGGCACGACGCTGCCGGGGCAGAGCGGACCTTTCACGCCGCTGACGATGCTCTCTGACGAGCAGACGACTTACGATGTGGGCGGACAGAGTTACACGGCGCATAACTTCGAAGGCGAGTATCACGATCAGGTGACGGCGCGTTACGCGCTGATGCGCTCACTGAACAACGCGACCATCGGACTGGCTTCGATGGTGGGCTTTGACCGCGTGGCGGCGCTGGCGCGCGACGCGGGCATCAAGAATGCGCGCGGCACACCGACCGTGGCCATCGGCGCCTACGACGCATCGCCGCTCGATATGGCCGGAGCCTACACGGTCTTCGCCAATCGCGGTTTGCACATCGATCCGTGGATGCTGGCCAGCGTGCGTTCGACCAATGGCGACGTGATTGCCGACTACTCGCCGGCGACCAAGCAGGTGCTCGATGCGCGCGCGGCCTATCTGACGACGCGCATGATGCAGGACGTGATCAACGGCGGTACGGCAGCGGGCGTGCGTAGCATGGGCTTCACCTCTCCGGCAGCGGGCAAAACCGGCACCAGCCACGATGCGTGGTTTGCCGGTTACACCTCGAACCTGCTCTGCATCGTGTGGGTGGGCAACGACGACTATACCGACATCAAGATCGAAGGCGCACATGCCGCCGCGCCGATCTGGGCCGAGTTCATGAAGCACGCCGTGCAACTGCCGCAGTATTCGGACACGAACGGTTTCTCGGTGCCTGATGGCATTGAGATGGTCAGAATCGATCCCAACACGAATTTGCTGAGCGACGACAGTTGCCCGGAGGGCTACGATATGGCCTTCCTGGCAGGAACCGCGCCGACCATGGCCTGCGGCAATCATCCGCCGGTTGTCGATCCACAACAACCAGCACAGCCAGCGCAACCACAACCGCACGGGCTTCTTCAGAAGATTTTTGGTGGCGGCGGTGGTGGCAATGGTGGCGGCGGGGCATCTCGCTGAAGATGGAATGTGTGTTGATAGAAAAGCCGCCCTATGGGCGGCTTTTCTTATGTGCGAAATATTTCAGAGCGAATCTTCTACTGGGGCATTCGTCGCAGGTTCATGCCGAGCGGGCTGGCGTGGAAGCCCGCATTCAATAAAAACCGCGCCAGAGAATGCGCGGCGACGGGCTGACCGTTGAGGGTGGTGATGAGCGCGGCCTGCCGGTCCTGCTGCTGCAGTCGCTCTTGTCCGTGCGCGGCAAGAAAGCAAGCGAGACCTTCGGCGACAAGCGAACGTTCCGGTTCTTCGTCGGGAAGAAAGACGAGCAGGTTGGGATTGCCGCGACGCAGCCAGGCAACGAGCGTGCCGTTGCGCAGAATCACCTCGGCGGTGGCCGCGCGCGTCAACATGCGCGGCGTGCTTTGACGCCCCGCAGACGAAGACCTCTCCCCGACTTCGCGGCCGGTTTCGTCGACGGGAAGCTCGGGCCAGCGCAGCACGGAGCCGTAGGGATTGGCCGGATCGGTCGCGGCCAGTTGCACGAACTCTGGCGCGTCTTCGGCGGGCGGTGTGCGCAATTGACGCAGCAGATCGACGGCGGCAGGCAGCGCGAACTGCGTTGCGCCGAGGCCCGCTACAAAGTAGCCGCGACGAATGCGGCCGCTCTCTTCAAGCGCCTTCAGAACATCATAGACAGCAGAAAATCCGCCGGGAATGTTTTCGGCGGCGGCGTGTTCGCGCAGAAGCACGCCGTAACGATGCAGCAGTTGCAACGCGAGGGCGTGACTCGATTCGGTGGCGGATTGCGTTGCAGAGGCGACCAGCGACCAGCGCCCCTGCGCGGTGGGCGGCGTGGTGCGACGCGAGCGAAAGACTTGGCCCGTGCGCAGGCGACGCGGTACGCGCGTAGTTTCCGGTTTTGCAATGTAGGCGCGCAGGGCGTGTAGCGCGTCGTTGGTGACGAGTCCGCGCCAAACCAGAGACCAGAGCGCGTCGATAGTCTCGCCCGGATAGCCACTGCCAGATGCTTCATGCAGTGGCTCAAAGAAGCTGGCTCCCGAGGCTCTGAGCGTGGCAAGAATTTTTTCTTCTCGCTCGGGGAGTGGCTCGTTGTTGGTTTGCGCAGACGTGCGCGAACGTGCGAGCAAGGGAAGTTGATCGGCGAGGAAGAGCGCGATGCGGCCGTCATGCTCGCCGAGCGGTTCGAGGCCCATCCATGCAATTTCACCGGCCGCGACAAGCGTGTCGAGACCGGCAGGATCGTAGTCGGCGATGCGCGCGGGAAGAATAGAAGTTTCAAGAAGCGTGGCCGCGAGTGGGGATCCCTGCAGGTTTTCGATCACATCGAGCACGACATCAAGCGCGTTGCGCCCGGCGGTGCGCGGCGCGAGTACGCCCTGCCAATGAGCCTCGAAGCGCGCGAGAGTTTGCTGCTCGACGGGTTCGACCTCGCGGCGCAGGCGAGCGAGTGATTTGCGGCGGATCTGGCGGAGAATCTCGGCGTTGCACCATTCGCGATGCAGACCGCCGGGACGGAATCCACCTTCGAGTACGCGGCCATCGCGCATGAGCTGATGCAGCGCCTCATCGACGACGGAGGTGTCGAGCGCAAAACGTGCGGCGGCCTCGCCAGTGGTGAAAGGTCCATGCGTGCGCGCGAAACGGCGCACGAGTTCCAGCACGGGATGCGCGACCGGTTCAAGAAATGCCGCGGCGAGACCCGACGGCAGCGGAATGCCCAGGCCGTCGCGATAGCGCGCGGCGTCTTCGGCGGCGATGAGCCTTGGTTCGCCGCCGATACGCAGTTCGAGAATGCGTCGTGAGCGGAGTAGCGCATCAAGTTGCGCGAGCAACTCGGGCGCGGCAATGCGTCGTGCGATTTCGTCGCGCGTGAGATCGCCAAGGCGCAGAAGCAGATCGTGCATGCTATCGGCCGAGCGCGCACGCATCGTTTCGCTGAGGCACTGCGCGGATTCTTCGACCTCGGCGATGGCGTCGGCATCAAGCAGTTCGCGCAGATCGGCCTCGCCCATGAGCGCGCGTAACTGGTCCTGATCGATAGTGAGTGCCTGTGCGCGTCGCTCGGCAAGCGGTGCATCGCTGTCGTAGATGTAGTTGGCAACGTAGCTGAAGAGAAGCGAGGCGGCGAAGGGCGATGGTTTGCGCGTGTCGACGACGTGGACGCGAAGTTGCCGCTGCTCAATGGCGCGCAGCGTTTCGACGAGTGCGGACATGTCGAAGACATCGCGCAGGCACTCGCGATAGGTTTCGAGCAGCAGCGGAAATTTCGGATAGCGCGCGGCAACGCTGAGCAGGTCATAGGCGCGTTTGCGCAACTGCCAGAGCGGCGAACGTTGGCCGGCGCGACGACGTGGCAGCAGCAATGCGCGCCCGGCGGCCTCGCGAAAACGCCCGGCGAAGAGCGCGGTCGAGCCGAGTTGACGCAGCACAAGCTGCATGGCTTCGGAGGATTCAACGAGAAACCAGTCGGAGTCGGGTGGTTCGTCGGTGTCAGGAAAGCGCAAAACGAAACCGTCGTCGCCCCAGAGGGTTTCAACCTCGGGACCATTCGCGGCGCGGATGCGCGCGGCGATGGCCATGGCCCACGGAATGTGAATGCGGCTGCCGAAGGGCGTGAGCACGCAGACGCGCCAGTCGCCGAGCTCGTCCTTGCAGCGCTCGATGACGATGGTGCGGTCGTCGGGCAGCACGCCGGTTGCGGCTTGTTGATCGTCGAGAAAGTCGAGTAGGTTTTCAGCAGCGTTGGGGTCGAGATCGTGCTCTTCGATGAGACGCGCGAGTGCGGTGGGACGCGGCTGTTCTCGCAGCGTGCGCACTAGTGCGCCGATGCGACGGCCGAACTCGAGCGGGCGGCCTGGACCATCGCCCTTCCAGAAGGGCATCTTGCCGGGTTCGCCGGGAGCGGGCGCAACGAGCACGCGGTCATGCGTGATTTCGGTGATGCGCCAGGTGGAGGCGCCGAGGATGAAGTTGTCGCCCTGGTGGCTCTCGAAGATCATCTCTTCGTCGAGTTCGCCGACGCGCACGGGCTTGCCCTCATCGGATGCGAGAAAGACGCCGTAGAGGCCGCGGTCGGGAATGGTGCCGGCGTTGAGGATGGCGATGCGGCCCGCGCCCTGCCGTGCGGTGAGTGTGTTCGCGATGCGATCCCAGTTGAGACGCGGACGCAGTTCGGCAAATTCGTCGGAAGGGTAGCGGCCGCTCAATAAATCGAGCACGCCCTCGAAGCTTTCGCGCGTGAGCGCGGCGAAGGGCGCGGCGCTGCGCACGAGTACGAAGAGATCATCGACGCGCACATCAGGCGGCGCATCGGAGGCGTACGGCGCGGCGGCGGGCGGATGCGCGACGATGGCGACGATCTGCTGCGCGAGCACGTCGAGCGGGTTACGCGGGAAGCGCGTGGACTCGATGGCGCCCTCGTGCATGGCGCGCGTGACGGCGGCGCAGGCGATAAGATCGGCGCGGTACTTGGGGAAGAGCGCGCCCTCGCTGACGGCATTGATGGTGTGACCGGCGCGGCCGATGCGTTGCATGCCGCTGGCGACCGACGGCGGCGCTTCGATTTGCACGACGAGATCGACCGCGCCCATGTCGATGCCGAGTTCGAGCGTGGATGTGGCGCAGAGGGCCTTGAGCTGGCCGGCCTTCAGTTGTTCTTCGACAATGGCGCGTTGCGAGGCGGCGAGCGAGCCGTGATGCGCGCGTACGATCTCTTCGCCCGCAAGGTCGTTGAGCGCGCCGGCCAGTCGCTCGGCGACCTGGCGGCTGTTGACGAAGACAATCGTCGAGGTGTGCGCGCGAATGATCTCAAGCAGGCGCGGATGAATCGCGTTCCAGATGGTTGCGCGCTTGGGCGGCTGCGCTGTCGGGCCGCTCGGAATCAGTTCCATGGTGCCGAGCCGCGCCATGTCTTCGACGGGAACCTCGATGCGCAGCTTGAGCTGCTTGGGCGCGCTGGCGTCGATGATGGTGACGGGACGAAAGCGAATGCCTGCCTCGCCGAGTTCGGCGAGAGCGGATTCTTCTTGCCGTGCAATTTCTTCATCGGAAGAGTCTGCTGTCCCGATTTCCGAAGGCGTTCCTTGCTTCCCTGTTCCCTTAGTTTCTGTTTCTTGCTTTTCCGCCCCGCCGAGAAAACGCGCGACCTCTGCGAGCGGACGCTGCGTGGCCGAAAGACCGATGCGCTGCAGGGGCTTTGGCGTGAGCGCTTCGAGACGTTCGAGCGAGAGCGCCAAGTGCGCGCCGCGCTTGGTGGGGACGAGCGCATGAATCTCATCGATGATGATGGTTTCGACGGTGCGCAGATTCTCGGCCACCTGCGAGGTCAGCATCAGGTAGAGAGACTCGGGCGTGGTGATGAGAATTTCGGAGGGGTGGCGCAGAAAGCGTGCGCGCTCTTTGGGCGGCGTGTCGCCGGTGCGGATGCTGATCTCCGGCGTGCGGAAGTCGACGCCCATGCGGCGGGCAGTTTGCGCAATGCCGGCCAGTGGCACACGCAGATTGCGTTCTACATCGACGGCGAGGGCCTTGAGCGGAGAAATATAAATTACGCGGCAGCCGCGCGGCGTTTCTCCCTCGCTCCAAAAACTTGTTTGCTGCGCAGTTCCTAGTCCCTGTTCCCTAGTCCCTTGTTCTTGTCTCTTCGTCCCTAGCATTAACTGATCGAGACACCAGAGAAAAGCGGTGAGGGTTTTGCCGGAGCCGGTGGGGGCGAGGATCAGCGTGCTGTCGCCGCGCGCAATGGCGGGCCATCCCATCTGCTGCGGCGCGGTGGGTGCGGCAAAGACAGCGCGGAACCATGCGGCGGTAACGGGATGAAAGCAGGCGAGCGCGTCGTCGTTGCGGATGTCGGCGGAACTCGAAGGTGGGTGGGCGGCTTCGCGCATGGCGTTGCCTTGAGCATAGCGCGACGGGGCGGTGTCGCGGAATCTTGGCGGGCGTGTACGCGGGCAAGAAAAAATCCCCGGCACGCCGGGGATTTTTTCTGCACATGCGCGGCTACTTTTTCTTGCCGCGAATGTCGGCTTCGGTGGGCAACTGCGTGTTGTCCCAGCCGCCACCGAGGGCGGCGATCAACTCGACGGTCGCGGTCATCTGCTGGGCGCGCAACTGCTCAAGCGTGATCTGGTTCGAGAGCAGGCTGGTCTCGGCGGTAAGCACGTTCAGATAAGTGTCGAGGCCGGTCTTGTAGCGGGTGAGCGCGATGTTGCGATAGTTGGTGTAGTCGTCGACGGCGAGCCGTTCCTTGCCGACCTGATCGGCGAGTTGACGGCTGGCGACCAGATAATCCTCAACCTCCTTGAAGGCGTTGAGCACGGTCTGGCGATAAGTGGCGGCATCGGCTTGGTACTTGGCACGGTAGCCGGCGAGGGCGGCCTTGCGCGCGCCGCCGTCGAAGACGGTTTCGCTGACCGAGGGACCGAGCGACCAGTAGCGATTGTTCCAGTTGAGTAGGTTGGACCAGTTGGGGCTTTCGGTGCCGCCGGCGAGCGAAAGCGAAACGGTCGGGAAGTAGGCGGCCTTGCCGACGCCGATCAGAGCATTGGCCTCGGCCATGGTGCGTTCGGCCGCGGCGATGTCGGGCCGGCGTTCGAGCAGTTCCGAGGGCAGGCCGGTGGGAACAGTGGGAACCTTGGTTTCAAGCGTGCGCACGGGCAACGAGAAGCTGCCGGCCGACTCGCCGACGAGCAGGGCAATGGCGTGCTCATATTGCGCGCGTGTGGTGTGGATGGCGACGGCGTTGGCCTCGGCGGCATGCACGGCGGCCTTGGCTTCAGCCAGATCTTCATCGGTGTCGATGCCGGTGTCGACGAGCGATTGCGTCAACTGGAGCGCGAGCCTGTAGTCGGCCAGCGTATCGTCGTAGACCTTTTGCAGCGAGTCTTCGCTGCGCAGTTCAAAGTAATATTGCGCCAGACTCGACTGCTCGCTGAGTCGCTCGTTTTCAAGGTCGGCGGCGCTGACCTGCGCGGCGGCGGTGTACTCATTGACCTCGTTGCGAATCTTGCCGAAGAAGTCCGGTTCCCAGGAGACGCTGAGCGGAAGCTGCATGGTGCTGGTGGTCGTAGCGACGCCCTTGGCGGTGGTGGTCGACTGCATGGCGGGTGTGCGGCTGCGCGAGAACGATCCGCCGACCGAGACCGTCGGCCAGTAACTCGCGCGGATCTGTGCGACCTCGGCGCGGGCCGCCATGTAGCTCTGGAAATACTCGGCGATATTTTGGTTGTTGATGTTCAGCTTCTCTTCGAGACCGTTCAACTCTGGATCACCGAAGACTTCCCACCATTTGCCGCGCAGCATGGCATCATTCGGCGTGGCCTGCTTCCAGCCTTCGGCGTTGGCCGAGGCGGTGCCGGGCTGGTTTTCCTTGTAGGCCGGAGCGGTGGCCACGGCCGGCTTCTGGTAGGGCTCATGCGGATAGCATCCGGTGAGGCCAAGCGCGAACGCGAATGCGAGCGGGACGCAGGAGAGTTTCGCGGTGCGGGCCGCGAGCGGAAAGCGATGGATCTGCGCGTTTTTTACGAAGAGTGTCATAGCGATTCCTGAGGCGCGAGAGTGATTTTGCCGTGATTGCGTTTGCCGCCGAAGTACAGCCGGACGCGGTCGAGATAGAGGTAGAGGATCGGTGTGGTGTAGAGCGTGAGCACCTGACTGACGGCGAGACCGCCCATGATGGTGAGCCCAAGCGGACGGCGCAGTTCCGAGCCGATGCCGGTGCCGAAGGCCAGTGGCACGGCTCCGAAGAAGGCCGAGGCCGTCGTCATCAGAATGGGGCGGAAGCGCAGCACGCAGGCCTCAAAGATGGCGTCCTTGGTGTTCATGCCCTTCTCGCGCTCCAGTTGCAGTGCGAAGTCGATCATCATGATGGCGTTCTTTTTCACCAGACCGATCAGCAGAATGATGCCGATCAGGGAGATCACGTTCAAGTCGCTGTTGAACAGCGTCAGCGTGATGGCCGCGCCGAGCGAGGCAGAGGGTAGCGTGGTGAGAATCGTGATCGGATGCACGTAGCTTTCATAGAGTATGCCGAGCACGATATAGACGGCTAGAATCGCGGTCAGGATGAGCAGCGGCTCGCTTTCGAGCGATTTTTGGAAGACCTGAGCCGTACCGGTGAAGGTGCCGTGTACGGACTTCGGGATGCCCATATGGCTTTCGAGCGCGTTGATCTCTTCGGTGGCCTTGCCGAGCGTGATGCCGGGCGCGAGGTTGAAGGAGATGGTCGACGACGGGTAGAGACCGGTGTGGTTGACCGACAGAGGCGCGGTGCGCGTTGTGTAGTTGCTGATGGCCGACAGAGGAACTGCTCCCGAGCCGTTGCCGACGTAGGTGCTGTCCAGTGTGTCGGTGTATTGCGTGAAGCGTGGATCGGCTTCGAGCACGACGTGATACTGATTCAGTGTTTTGTAAATCGTCGAGGCCTGTGCCTGCGAGAACGAGTAGTTCAGCGTGTTGTCGATGTCGGTTGCCGTCAGGCCGAGCCGCGCGGCGGTATCGCGATCGAAGGTCAGATAGGTATCTAGACCGCCGGTCTGCAGATCGGAGTTGACGTCGGCGATGTCGGGCATCTTCTTGATCTCGCGCGTCAGCAGCGGCACCCACTGCTTGAGTTCGTTGGTGGTGTCGGCCTTCACGGTGTATTGATATTGCGCATTCGACTGACGGCCGCCGACGCGCAGATCCTGCGCGGCCATCAGGAAGGTCTGCACTTCTTTGATCGTCGAGAGCTTGCCGCGAAGCCGATCGACGATCTCCGTCGAACTGACCTTGCGTTCTTCGAGCGGCTTGAGGGAAATCATCGCAAAGCCGCTGTTGCTGGCGCCGCGTCCGCCGGCGAAGGTGACCACGTTCTTCACGCCGGGGTCGGTCGTGATGATGTTGGTGGCGCGCAGCATGGAGGCATTCATCTTCTTGAAAGAGGCGTCTTGCGTGCCCTGAAAGCCGCCCATGATCAGTCCGTTGTCCTGCTGCGGGAAAAAGCCGCTGGGGATGCGGGTCAAATAAAGAATATTCATGACCGCGGTGACGATGAACAGCAGCAGCACCAGCGCAGGATGATCGCGAATGACCCAGCGCAGGCTGCGTTCATAGACGCCGCGCAATTGATTGAAAAATGCTTCGGTGAGATTGTAGAGTCGCCCGTGCTTTTCTTCTTTTCCTTTGTCCTTGAGCAGCAGCGCGCAGAGCATCGGGGTGGTCGTCAGCGAGAGCATCATGGAAATGGTGATGGCCACGGCCAGCGTCATGGCGAACTCGCGAAACAGACGGCCGACAATGCCGCCCATCATCAAAATGGGAATGAAGACGGCGATCAGCGACAGCGACATGGAAACGACGGTGAAGCCGATCTCGTCGGCACCTTGGAAGACGGCCTTGCGCACCGGCATTCCATTTTCAATGTGGCGCGTGATGTTTTCCATCACCACGATGGCGTCGTCGATGACGAAGCCGGTGGAGATGGTCAGCGCCATCAGCGACAGGTTGTCGAGAGAGTAGTTCAGCAGGTACATCGCCGCGAAGGTGCCGATCAGCGAGACCGGAACCGAGATGCCGGGAATCAGCGTGGCGCGCCAGTTGCGCAGAAAGACGAAGACGACCAGGATGACGAGCACGATGGAGATCAACAGCGTACGTTCGACGTCGTGCAGCGAGGCTCGAATGGTGGTGGTGCGATCGAGCGTAAAGGTCAGCGTCATTCCCGAGGGAATCGAAGCCTGCAGCGTGGGGAGCTCGGCTTTGATAAGGTCGACGGTATCGACGATGTTGGATCCAGCTTGCTTGAAGATGATCAGATCGACCGAGGGCAAACCGTTGGCGTAACCGGCCGAGAGTGTGCTTTCGGTTGAGTCGATGACGGTGGCTACATCCTGCAAACGCACCGGGGAGCCGTTGTGCACCGCGAGGACCAGCGGTCGGTAGTCGGCCGCGCGCGAGAGCTGGTCATTGATGCGGATGTAGCTGACGGTGTTGCCTTCGGTGATCGAGCCGGTAGGCGTATGCGCATTCTGATTTTTCAGAAAGGTCGCTACCTGGCTGAGCGTGATGCCATAGTGCTCAAGTTGGAGCGGGTTGGTTTCGACGCGCACAGCGGGCAGCGCGCCGCCACCGATCTGCACCTGACCGACGCCGGGAGTCTGCGAAAGCCGCTGCAGCAAGATGTTCGAAGCGGCTTCATAGCGCGCGGTGACGTCGTAGCTCTTCGAGGCCACGCTGATGATGGCGATCGGAGCCTCGGCCGAGTTCATCTTGCGATAGGTCGGGTTCGAGGGAAGATCGGTTGGTAGATAATTGCGCGCCTGGCTGATGGCCGCCTCGACGTCGCGCGCGGCGGCGTTGATGTTGCGGTCCAGATCAAACTGCAGCGTGATGCTAGTGGTGCCGATCGAACTCTGCGAGGTCATCTCGCTGACGCCGGCGATGTGGCCGAACTGGCGCTCGAGCGGCGTTGCCACCGCCGAGGCCATCACATCCGGGTTGGCGCCGGGCAGACTGGCACTGACGTTGATCGTCGGTGAATCGGTCTGCGGCAGCGGTGAGACGGGCAGCACGGCAAAGGCCAGCGAACCGGCCAGCGTAATGGCAGCGGTCAGCAGGATCGTCGCGACAGGGCGTTCGATGGCAAGGGTAGAGATTCTCATGCTTCTCCTTGCCCGGCGATCTGCGATGGAAGCGGCGCGTCATTCTTCTTGCGGCGCAGGCTGCTTGCCAGCCGGTCGAACCACAGATAGATGACCGGCGTGGTATAGAGCGTGAGAACCTGGCTGACAAGCAGACCGCCGACCATGGCGATGCCCAGTGGCCGGCGCAGTTCGGCGCCGATGCCGTGGCCGAGAGCCAGCGGCAGGCCGCCAAGTAGCGAGGCCATGGTGGTCATCAGAATCGGGCGCAGGCGCAACATGCTGGCTTGATAGATGGCCTCGGTCGGGCTCTTGCCTTCGTGGCGCTGCGCCTGCAGTGCGAAGTCGACGATCATGATGCCGTTCTTCTTCACGATGCCGATCAACAGCACGATGCCGATGATGCCGACAATGCCCAGATCCTGCCCGAAGATCCACAGCGCGAGCAGGGCGCCGACGCCGGCTGAGGGCAGGGTGGAGATGATCGTGATCGGATGAATGAAGCTTTCATAAAGCACGCCGAGCACAATGTAGACGGTGACCATGGCGGCCAGCAGCAACAGACCTTCGTTCGAAAGCGAATTGCTGTACGATGCGGCCGTGCCCTGGAACTTGGCCTGCATGCTGAGCGGCATGTGCATTTCGGCCTGTGCCTTGTTGATGGCGGTGACGGCCTGACTCAAATGCACGTTCGGCGCGAGGTTGAAGCTGATGGTGACCACCGGGAACTGGCCCTGGTGGGAGATGAGCAGCGGCGCCGTGCCTCTGGTGAGCGTGGTGAAGGCTGCCAGCGGAACAGGGTTGCTGGCGTCGGTGGAGGAACTCGTACTGCTGCTGCCGGTCGAGGTGCTGGCCGAGGTGGCCGTGTTGCCGCTTGAGGAATTCGAACTGCTCGATGAAGTAGATTGCAGCAGGGAACTATTTTTATTCGACGACAGACTTGTCGCGGTCGACGAACTGCCCAGCACCGACGTGGTTGCACTCAACTTGCTTGCTGTCGAACTGCCCACGCCGCTGGTCGAGCTGGCAGTCAGCAGTGAATTGGCGCTGCTGCTCGACGAAGAAGAACTCGACGACGAAGAGCTTGATGTGCCCTGCAGATAAATATCCTGCAAGTGCTCGGGCGAGGACTGAAAGTGAGGCGTCGCTTCCAGAATCACGTGATAGAGGTTGGTCTGCGTGTAGAGGGTCGAGACCTGCCGCTGACCGAAGGCGTCGTAAAGTTCGTCGTCGATGGTCTGCGGAGAGATGCCCAGACGCGATGCGGTTTCACGATCGATGTTCAGCCGCAGCGAGTTGCCGTTCGGCATCTGATCGGTGACCACGTCTTCCAACTGCGGCAGCGTACGCAGCTGGGCGACGAATTTTTCAGTCCACTGATCGAGTTCCTTCTGATCGGTGTCCTGCAGCGTGTACTGGAATTGCGTGCGGCTGACGCGATCCTCGACGGTGAGATCCTGCACCGGTTGCAGATAGCTCTTGATGCCGTAGACGCGGTTCATTTTGTCGCGTAGACGGCGTAGCACCACTTGTGCGCCATCACGTTGCGCAAGCGGCTTGAGCACAATCTGCATGCGGCCGCTGTTGACCGTGAGGTTGGTGCCGTCGACGCCGATGAACGCGGAGACGGCCTCGACGGCGGGGTCAGCGAGCGCGATGCGCGTCAGCGCCAGTTGACGTTGCTGCATGGCGTCGAAGCTGGTGGTATCGGGAGCCTGCGTGATGACCTGCAGCAGCCCCGTGTCTTGAATCGGAAAGAAGCCCTTGGGGATGTAGACGTAGAGCAGTCCAACGCCGACAACCGTGGTGATGGCGACCAGCAACGTGGCGCGCTGATGCTGGAGCACGCGGCTGAGCGTGCGACCGTAGAAGCCGATGATCTGTTCGAAGCAGTGCTCCGACCAGCGGTAGAAGCGGCCCTGCTCGGCCGGCGGCGTGTAGCGCAACAGGCGCGAAGACATCATTGGCGTCAGAATCAGCGAGACCGAGGCCGAGATGAGAATGGTGACGGCGAGGGTGACGGCAAATTCGCGAAAGAGCCGCCCGGAGATATCGCCCATGAACAGCAGCGGGATCAGTACGGCGACCAGCGAGATGGTCAACGACACGATGGTGAAGCCGATCTCGCCTGACCCCTTCAGTGCCGCTTCGAGCGGCGTCATGCCCTCTTCGAGATAGCGCGAGATGTTTTCCACCATCACGATGGCGTCGTCGACCACGAAGCCGGTGGCGATGGTGAAGGCCATCAGCGTGAGGTTGTTCAGGCTGTAGCCCATCAGATACATCACGGCCAGCGTGCCGATCAGCGATAACGGCACGGCCACCGAGGGAATGAGGGTGGCGCGCCAACTGCGCAGGAACAGGAAGATCACCATCACGACCAGCGCGATGGTCAGCCCGAGTTCGAACTCGACGTCTTCGACCGAGGCGCGGATGGTCACGGTGCGATCGCTGAGGATAGACACGTTGACCGCGGCCGGAAGCCCTGTCTGCAATTGCGGCAGCACGGCCTTGATCGAATCGACCACCTTGATGGTGTTGGCGTTTGACTGGCGCTGAATGTTGATGATGATTGCCGGTGTGTCGTTCTTCCAGGCGGCCAGTTGCGCGTTCTCCACGCCATCGCTGACCTGCGCCACGTCGGTGAGCATGATCGGCGCGCCGTTGCGATAGGCGACGACGACATGCTTGTACGCGTCGCCGGAACCGAGTTGGTCATTGGCGTCAAGCGTGTAGGCCTGCGCGGGACCGTTCAGCGTGCCCTTCGAGCCGTTGACGCTGGTTGCCACCAGTGCCGTGCGCACGTCGTCGAGCGTCAGTCCATAGGAGGACAGCGCCGAGGGGTTGGCCTGAATGCGGATGGCCGGTTTCTGTCCGCCCTGAATCGTGACCAGACCGACGCCGCTCAACTGCGAGATCTTCGGTGCCAGTCGCGTGTCGGCCAGATCCTGCACCTTCGACAGCGGCATCGACTTCGAGGTCAGTGCCAGGGTGAGCACGGGCGCATCGGCCGGGTTGGTCTTGCTGTAGACCGGTGGCGTGGGCAGATCCGTCGGCAGGTAGCTGTTGGCCGCGTTGATGGCCGCCTGCACCTCCTGCTCGGCGACGTCGATATCTTCGTCGAGTGCGAATTGCAGCACGATGACCGAGGCTCCGGAGGAGGAGTTCGAGGTCATCTGCGAGAGCCCGGGAATTTCGCCGAGCTGTTTTTCGAGCGGTCCGGTAACGGTGGAGGCCATCACCGTGGCGCTGGCGCCCGGGTAGAGCGTCTGCACCTGAATCGTGGGGTAGTTGACCTCGGGCAGTGCCGAAATCGGCAACTGCAGATAGGCCACGCAGCCGACCAGTAGCACGGCTGCCATCAGCAGCACGGTTGCTACAGGCCGGCGAATAAAAGGCTCGGAGATATTCATCGACGGCAGTCCTGTTTAGTGCGTGGCCGGCGTAGCGCCCGGCTGTTTCTGTTCTCCGGCAATAGTCACCGGAGCGCCTTCCTGTACGCGGTCAAAGTTGGTGGTGACCACGGTGTTGCCGGCCGCAAGTCCCTGCACGGCCGACTGCCCCTTTTCCGTATTGATGATCGTCACATTCTGAATGGCGACGGTCTTGTTGGGCTGGAGGCGATAAACGAAGGCCTGCGGGCCGTTGTATTGCACGGCCACGGTCGGAATGAGAATGGCGTTGTCGACCGAGCCGACGCGCAGACGGGCATTGACGAACTGGTTGGGGAAGAGGTTGCCGTCTGCGTTGTCGAAGATGGCGCGCAGCTTGACGGTGCCTGTCGTGGTGTCGACGGCGTTGTCGAGCGTGAGCAGTTTGCCGGTGGCCAGTTTGGTGGCCTGGGCGCGGTCGTAGATGTCGACAGCCATGGGGCCGCCCTTGGCGACCCGCTGGCGGATCTGCTCAATGCGGTCCTCGGGAATAGAGAAGACCACTGTCATCGGCCTGATCTGCGTGACGACGGCGATGGTGCTCGAAGAGCCGGAAAAGACCGTGTTGCCCGCGTCGATCAGCCGCAGACCAATGTGGCCCGATATCGGCGCGACGATGTGGCAGTAGCTCAGTTCAACCTTGTCATACTGCACCGTGCCCTGGTCGTTCTGCACCGTGCCTTCGTATTGCTTGACGGTCTGCTGCTCGTCGTAGACGGTCTGCTCGGAGACGGCGTGCGTCTTGACCGCTTCCTGATAACGCTTCAGATCGGCGCGGGCCTGTTCGAGCAGTGCCGAGTCGCGCTTCAAAGAACCAAGCGCGGTCTGCAACTCTGCCTGATAGGGGCGCGGGTCGATTTCCACCAGCGTCTGGCCCTTGGACACCATCTGCCCTTCGCGGTAGTTGACCGAGACCACCCGCCCGCTTACCTGCGAATAGACGTTGATGGTGTTCTGCGGCGTTACCGTGCCCAGCGCATCAAGGTAGATGTCCATTGAGCCGGTGGTGGCCGTGGCGACGTTGACCTCGGTGGCGCTGCCGGGCTTTGGCCCTGCCGTGGAGGCGGTTTTCGAGTGATGCAGCAGGGGCAGCAACAAAAGCCCGCAAACGATCAGGACGATGGCCCAAGCCAGCAGGTGCTTTTTGCTATGCGCCTCGGGGTGTTTCTCTTGCGCCGGACTCATCGAATCAGAAGCATTCATCTTGTTCCTCTCTCGCGGGGTTCAACCTTAAGCCTGAGTCTTGTGGCCTCTTCCAATCTTCAGTCTAATGTGTGCCTATCGTCTACTTCGGTGTAGAAGGGTAATGTTTTGTAATGTTGTGTCACTCTCCGTAACAACAAATTGACAAAAGAGGGAAAGGACGCAGCGGGTAGGGCAAGAAAAATCCCCATTCCGGCCATGAAAGGTGCCAGAACGGGGACGTTGCGGGAAGGCAGGGTGCTTGCAGCAGTACTCCCATATGTGTGCACGGCAATGGGAGAAATGCTTCAGTTGGCCTTGGCTGCGGGCAGAATGAAGGGCGCCAGTTCGGGGCAGACCTTTGCCGTGTCGTTGGCGACCATGCGGCCAAATAGCACCTGCCCTTGCGTGTTCAAATGCGTGCGATCCGGCCCCTTGCCGGTCGCGTCCGGATGCGTGGCCGCGTCGAAGCCGTCGGCCTGCTCCTGCGTCATCGTCTTCAGCAGTTTGGTGCTGTCGGCGTAGAGATCGATGACGGGCACCTTCTCTTCGGCACCGACGCGCTTGGTGGCTGCGGCGTAGGCCGCCAGAGCATCTTCGACCAGCTTGCCGTCCTTATAGGTGCGGCGAGAGAGCGAGGTGACCAGGATCGGCCGTGCGCCGTTGGCCCGCGCCTCGTTGATGTAACGGCGCAGATTTGCGGCGTAGGTCGTCTCCGGATCGGTCTCCCGCTTCGGTCCCTTGCCCGGCTGATCGTTGTGGCCGAACTGGAGGAAAATGTAGTCGCCGTGCTCGGCCAGCGCCTTGGTCCACGCGCCTTCGTCGTAGAAACTCTTCGAACTGCGGCCGTTGAGCGCGTCGTTGATGCACTCGACATTCGGCGCAAGCAGCGGGCAGAAGCCCGCGCCCCAGCCGCCGCCGGGGTTTACCGTCGAGTCGCCGACCAGCACGATGCGCGTGCGCGCGCCATTGAGCACGTCGAGCGTGCGGATCGCCTCGGGCGGTAAGATCGCGGCCGTCGGGCGGACGTACTTGGCGAGCGCCGGAACGGTCTTGCCCAACTCGACTGCGACGATGCGGCCGAAGACGTAAGAGCCCTGCGCATTGAAGTGCGTCTTGTCGGCGATGACCTTGCCATCGGCGTCGCGCTTCTTGTTGCCAAGCTGATCGGCTTCTTCCGGCGTGATCGCGTTGAAGTAGTGGATGCTCAGCGTCTGCAGATCGATCAGTTGCGTATGCGTCGTGGCGGCGACCTTCTTCATCGCCTCGGAGTGAGCCAGCAGATCGGAGTGAATCTTGCCGTCGGCCTGATAGTAGCGGCGTGTGATGGGCGTGACGAGAATCGGCTTGATGCCGTGCGCGCGCGCCTCTTCGATAAAGCGCTTCAGATTAGCCGGGTACTCGGTGACCAGATCGGTCTCGCGTGCCTGGTGCTCTTTGGATGCTTCGTCGTTATGGCCGAACTGGATCAGCATGTAGTCGGGCTTGACGGCCAGTGCCTTTTCCCAAAGCCCGTCGTTGCGATAGGTCTTGGTGCTGGCTCCGCCCTTGGCGTGGTTCAGGCAATCGACGCCGACGAGGTTTGCGCAGAAGCCCGTGCCGTAGCCGGCGCTCGGGGTCTGCGTTGAGTCGCCAACCAGCATGATCTTGGGTTTGTTCGGCGTGGCTGTTGGCGATTGTGCGGATGCAAGGCAACTGAATCCAAAAAGTACAGCAGAAAGTGAGACGAGCGTTTTCATGGCTCATAACTCCGGAATGACTACGAAGATTTTTACCCGTGCCAAAGATTGTAGCCCGCTTGAGGTACGACCAGCAAAGGAGCGCATTTCAGAGGGGAACGGTGCGCAGTAAATCGTTTATTCTATAGAGTTTAAAACAAAAATCCATCGTCTCTCTTGACGCTTGTACGCTGCATTCTTATAGAGTTATCAGTGCCCGTGGTCAGTCCACTGCGCGCATGGAATCGCCGCGCGCAGGACCTGCGGGCATGAGAGAGGTTGGCATGCATTCGATTTCCGTAAGAAAAATTGCGGTTGCTGTTTTCTGTGCCTTGAGTTCGCTTGGTGCGATGCGGCTTGCTGCGCAGGATGCGCGGCAGGTCACGGAACCGAAGATTCCAGCGGCTTGCGTCGTGCTCGATGCGCAGATCGCCGCGCCGGGTGGCGTGGTTGCTGAAAGCGATGAGCGCAAGCTCGACACGGCGCGCATTCAGAAGGCGATGGATGGCTGCGCGAAGGGCCACGCCGTGGTGTTGAAGGCCAAGGGCGCGAAGTACGTCTTCATCGCCGGCCCGCTGACGATGCGCCCGGGCGTAACGCTGGTGGTCGATGCGCACACGGTGCTGGCGGCAGCGCGCGACCCGCGACTCTATGACGTGGAGCCGGGCCGTTGCGGCATTGTGGCCGAGCGCGGACGCGGCTGCAAATCCTTCATCAGCGGCGATCACGTCGAGGGTGCGGGCCTGATGGGCGAGGGCGCGATCGATGGACGCGGCGGCGCTAAGCTGCTGGGCCAGAACGTGACCTGGTGGGATCTGTCGCACGAGGCCAAGGTGAAGGATCTGGAGCAGAGCGTGCCCAAGCTGATCACGCTCAGTCACGCCGACGGCTTCACAATGTACAAGATCACGCTGCGTAATTCACCGAACTTTCATGTGGCGATCAACCAGACCGACGGCCTGACCGTGTGGGGCGTGAAGATCCGCACGCCGAAGACGGCGCGCAACACCGACGCCATCGATCCCGGCTCGTCGCGCAACATCACCATCGCGTACGTGAGCATCAATACGGGCGATGACGATGTCTGCCTGAAGCCGGCGCCGGGACGCGGCGTCGAGAACATGTCGGTGCTGCACAGCCACTTTTATGGTGGCCACGGCATGTCGATTGGCTCGGGTACCGATGGCGGCGTGAATCATCTGCTGGTGGACGACTTGACGATTGACGGTGCCGACAACGGTCTGCGCATCAAGAGCGACCGGAGCCGCGGCGGGCTGGTGCAGAACGTGACCTACCGCAATGTATGCATCCGCAATGTGAGGAACCCGCTGGTCTTCACGCCGCTCTACACCACCTTTCAGGGTAGCAAGCTGCCGATCTATCGCGACATCGCGCTTGAAAACGTGCATGTGACCACGCCCGGGGCATTCACCTTTCTGGGACTCGACACGGAGCACAAGCTCGGCATTCGTTTGAGCAACGTGACGGCCGACGACCAGAAGAACTCGCTCTTCTATGTGAAGGATGCGGAGATCGGCATCGGTCCGAAGAAGGGCAATCTTGAATTGACGGGCGAGGATGTGACGGTGACGCCCTCGGCCGATGCGGCTGCCGCAGAGCCGTACAACTGCGATGCACGTTTCGTACCGATGGAAGAGATTCCCACCGCGCCGGAGCTGAAGGGCAAGGTTCCGGAGGAGGATCCGAACCTGTACGTGGCGGCCGATGGCACCGGCGACTTCTACTCGATTCAGCGCGCGCTCGATGTGGCCAAACCGGGACAGACGCTGATGGTCGCACCGGGCGAGTATCGTGAAGTGCTCACCGTCAACAAGCCGCACATTACCATCCGCAGCAACAATGCCGACCCGAGCAAGACTGTCGTCGTCAACAATCGCAACGCGGGCGAGAATGGCGGCACCTTCCACTCGGCCACGGTCAACGTGACCGCCGATGACTTCCTCGCCGAAAATATCACCTTCGAGAACGACTTCAATCGCACGCATCCGCAGTTGCCCAAGGGTTCGCAAGCTCTGGCTCTGCTCATCAACGGCGACCGCGGCATCTTCCGCAACGTGCGCCTGCTCGGCAATCAGGATACGGTGTACGCGGGCACCAGCCACTGTGGCGCCGACAAGCCGAACTGCCCGGCGACGCGCCAGTACTTCACCCATTGCTATATCGCCGGCAATGTCGACTTCATCTTCGGCGACAGCAAGGCGGTCTTCGAGGACTGCGAGATTCATTCGACGGCGCACAACGGCGGCTATCTCACCGCGCAGTCCAAGCACTACGCCGATCAGGACTCCGGCTATGTGATCAACCGCTGCACGCTCACCGCCGACAAGGACGCCATCGCGCCCATCTATCTGGGCCGGCCCTGGCGGCCTTATGCCAAGGTCGTCTATCTGCACACCGCGATGGGCGCGCACATTGCTCCGGCTGGATGGAGCGAGTGGCATCCGGGCGAGACGCATTCGCTTGAGACCGTCTACTACGCGGAGTTTGAATCAACCGGTCCTGGCGCGCATCCAACGGAGCGGGATTCGCATGCGCATCCGTTGACCGCCGACGAGGCCAAACAGTACGAGACCAAGGCCTTTCTGCGTGGCGTCGACAACTGGGATCCGACGCAGGCAGCTGCACGTTAAAATGGATGCGCACAGATTTTCCCCGCTCGCGTGTCGCCAAATCCGTTCGCTGGCGGGAAAGAGACGATGGAGGAGTTCATGAAGACGGTAACTTTGGCAGATCCGGTTCGCTATCCGCGTATGACGACGAGTGAGCTACGCGATACTTTTTTGCTGAGTCCGTATGAAGCGGGCAAGCTGAATCTCAACTATGTGGAACTGGATCGCGCGGTGGTGGGCTTTGCTGCGCCGGAGGCCTCGGTCATCGAATTGCCGAGCTTCCCAGAACTGCGCGCCGACTACTTCCTTGAGCGTCGCGAGTTGGGCGCGTTGAACATTGGCGGCGCGGGCGTGGTGGTTGTCGACGGCAAGAGTCACGAGCTGAACAACCTCGACGTCATCTACATCGGCCGCGGTTCCAAGCATGTCAGCTTTGCCTCGAAGGACAAGGCGAATCCGGCCGTCTTCTATCTGCTCAGCTACCCGGCGCATACCGAGTATCCGGTGGCCGTCGTCCGCAAGGAAGAGTCGACGCCGGTGGAACTCGGCAGCCTCGAGACCTGCAACAAGCGCACCATCTGCAAGTACATTTACCTCCAGGGCGCGCGTAGTTGCCAGTTGGTCATGGGCGTCACGCACCTGGCCCCAGGCAGCAACTGGAACACCATGCCGGCCCACACCCACGTGCGCCGCTCGGAGATTTACATGTACTTCAACCTGCCGGAGACGGCGCGCGTCTTCCATCTGATGGGTGCGCCCAGCGAGCTTCGTCCGCTGGTCATCGCCGACAAGGAGATCGCCGTTTCGCCGATGTGGTCGATTCACTCCGGCGTCGGTACCCAGGCCTACAGCTTCTGCTGGGGCATGGGCGGCGAGAATCAGGACTATGGCGACATGGACCCGGCTCCGCTCGACACGCTCAAGTAGTTGGCGAAAATTCTTGAGGGAACAGGGAACAGGGAACAGGGAACAGGGAACAGGGAACTACAAACTACAAACTATGAACTGCGAACTGAGAACTACGAACTGAAATAGAAACGCCCCGGCTTCGCGAGAAGACCGGGGCGTTTCTATTTTGCGCGGTAGCTACTTGGCCGTGTCCGCCAGCACCTGGTCGTAGACCTCCATCACGGCCTTGGCTGAGATGCGCGCGTCCAGATGCGTCTGCGCAAATTCGCGGCCCGCATTGCCTAGCTGTTCGCGCAACGCCGCGTCGTTGAGCAATTCGCTCACGCGTGCAGCCAGAGCCTCCGGGTCGCTACCCGGCACGACGAAGCCACCACTGACGCCGCTCTCCACCACCTCATGCGTGCCGCCGGTATTGGTGACGACCACTGGCAGCTTCATCGACAGCGCTTCGACCACGCAACTGCCCAGCCCCTCGCGGTCCGAGCAGAGCACCAGCGCGTCAGCGGCGGACATCAGCGTGCGTATGTCGGGCACGAAGTCCATCCAGCGGATTACGTCTTCAATGCCGAGTTTCTTGGCCTGCGCGCGCAGTTCGTGCATCAGCAGCGAATCGCCGTAGACGTCGCCCTTGAGCACCAGTTGAAAGTCAGGAACCCGCGTGCGGATTCGCGCCGCGGCATCAAGCATCAGATCGTAGCGCTTGTTCGGCGCAATGCGTGCAATCATCAGCGCGATGCGCGCCTTCTGGTCGAGGCCAAGCTCGCGTCGACACTCCTCCTGCGAGAATAGCGCCGGATTCAGCCGCTCCGAATCGACCTCGTCGTAGATGACGCGGATGCGTTCGGTGGGGATCGGAAAATGCATTGTCTCGCGCTTCAGATAATCGGTGATGGCGATGATCGCCTTGGCCTGCACGATGCCGTCGTAGAAGCCGCGCAGGTCGGCGTTGCGGATGTGCTGCACTACCGGAATGTTCATTGCCATCGCCGCCGAAAGAAAAGGCACCGTGGCGCTGCCGTTGAAGTGAATGAGGTTGGGCTGGATGCGACGGAACAGTTGCAATGCGTAGGCAAAGTTCTCCACATTCGGTCCCGAGGTCTCCCAGTCCGGGCAGGTGACTTCTGCTCCGGCCTCGCGCAGTTTTTCCGCGAAGACGCCCTGGTGCACCGTGATGGCATAGGGCTCGAAGCGTTCGCTGTCGAGAAAGTGGATCATCGAACAGAGCGCCTGTTCGGCACCGGAGAAGGCTGATGGCAGTGAGACGATCAGCACGCGCTTCTTCGCGCTGCTTCGCGGCTCGGAGGCAAGCGTGCCTGCACGCGGAAGCACGAGCGCCTTCTCCTGTCGCTCGGTCTGCAACTGCTTGAGTGCGTCGAAGACGGCCATCGAGTCTGGATCGGCCTTCAGGCTGCGTGCCGCGCGTATGGCGTTTTCTAGCAGCACGCGCTCGGCTTCGCGGTCGAGCGGAGCTTCGGCTGGAAGGCTCTCCGGCGCAATGTTGTAGGCGGCGGCAAGGTTGAACGGTGCGGAGTTCATGGCCAAGGGAATGCGGCCCGCAACGCGGTCGCCGAGCAACTGCAGGCGGCGCAGCGCATCTTCCGCGATGGAAAAGCCGAACTGGTCGGCGATCTGCAGAAGATTTTTGAATGAGTCCTTTTCGAGCAGCACCAAGCCGCAACGCACCGGTGTGCCGTCGAGAATCGTGAAACTGTTTTTGTGCTCGCAGTGGTGGCGCACCATGCGGCACAGCAGTCCGGCGGGTGCCAGCGCGCAACCGAGTTGGCAAAAGGCAATCTGATCGGAGTCAAGCTCAGAGACGATCTCCGCCGTGGCCTGCAGTTCGGAATACTGCTTGGTCAGCCGCAGTTCGGCGCCGGTGCCGGCCAGCGCGGCCGTCAGCGCGCCCCACTCGCTGGCGTAGTGCGTGAGCACGAGGAGACGGTCTGCGCCCGAGTCCACGAGAAACTGCTTGGCGAGTCGCGCCAGAATCGGCTGGCCATCCAACTCGGCAAGATAAGGACGAAAGGCAATCGAGCGCGTCAGTGGCGCAAGATGAAGAACCGCAGTAACAGACATCCAAAAACTCCCTTATGAAGATGAGACGTCAGCGCGACTGCAAAGAACGCCCAAATGCATGGGCGGAATAAGGGAAGAGTATCAAAAAAACACCCGTGCCGTGTTTGGGAAAGGCGGAACTTGTTCGATCAGGTCCAGGGCCGTGTGCGGGGGGGGCGCTTTGCAAAAGCGCAAATCGCAAGTGCAAAATTTCGCAAGCCGATGTGCGGCAGTATGGCATCGTGCCATGGTCCGCTCTCGAAAATTCGGCAGAAGACCGAAGGAGAGACATAGAGGATTTTATGTACATCCTGACTCTATGTTATGAAAATTATAACTCAATTATGGAGTTATAAAACGCGAAACTTTCCGAACGTAATTGTGTCTAAATAGCTGTTCGGGTCATGCGGCAGAAATGTCTCAACTCGCGCAGGATAGATTTGCAGGAGAAGACAGTCGCTGTGTGCCGAACGCTGTTGGAGGGAAATATCAAATGAAGTCGGTTGTACGCAGTCTTTGCAGCATTGCTACTGTTCTTGGAGTATTGACGCTTTCTTCTGCCACGTCGTATGCGCAGGATCACGCGAAGAAAAATGTCAAGCCTCGTTATGATGTCAGCGTAAGCGCCATGGGTCAGTTCGGAACGAATACAGATGGCAACGGCGTCCACCAGACCGAGACTTATACGGGCGGCGCGTTGGCAAGCTTTCGCCAGAGTTATAAGCCGTGGCTTGGCTATCAGGTTGATTATGCCTATCATCTTTCCGCGGACCGCTTTAACCGGAATAATTATGTGCAGCACGATACGCACGAAGCCACCGTGTCTTACCTCTACAAAACGCGTCGCGTGTGGGACGTTGAGCCCTTTGCCTATGTAGGTGGCGGTGCTGTGATCTTCGTCCCGTCCAATGTCTCTTTGCCGACGCAGGCGCGTGGCGCGGGAGTTTATGGCGCTGGCGTTGACTATATTCCCGGAGCGCTGCGCAAGGCCAATCCCCGCCTGCAGGCCGGCATTCGCTTGCAGTATCGCGGCCTGACCTATCGCGCGCCGAACTTCGACGATACCGCGCTCAGCACGCAGTCCTGGCGTACGACCTCAGAGCCAGCCGCAGGTTTCTTCCTGCGCTGGTAGTTCTGCCTGTAAGCAGACGCAATGCAACGAGGGCTTCAACGCTGTCCTGCGCCGAAGCCCTCGTCGTGCTGTTGGATAGATTTCTGTAAGATGTCGCATAGCCTTTTTCGGAGGACTTAGAGCGAAACCAGAGTCACAGTGTCCTGTCGAGAGTTGTGTAAGGTCGCCACTCCCTGATGGTCGCGTCGACTTGAATACCTTGCTTTCGGGATACATCAACTCTGGTTTCGCTATAGAAACAAATGAGTCATCTGGAAGGCGGGAAACTTTTATGCATAAAAAACGGTGGCGATCCCTAAAAGCAGGATCGCCACCGCTTTATTCCTACCGTAGAATGCTCGGCTATGCCGTGTAGGTGGTCGAGCTGACGCGGCCGCCGTGGCCGGTCCAGTCGGTGTGGAAGAACTTGCCGCGCGGTTGGTCGATGCGCTCGTAGGTGTGCGCGCCGAAGTAGTCGCGCTGGGCCTGCAACAGGTTTTGCGGCAGCCGGCCCGTCCGGTAGCCGTCGAAGAATGCCAGTGCCGTCGAGAAGGCCGGCGTGGGAATGCCGAGTTCAATGGCGAGGGCCGCGGCCTTGCGCCAGGAGGCCTGATACTTGTTGACCGCCGTTGCGAAGAAGCTGTCGAGTAACAGGTTTTCCAGCTTCGGATTCTTGTCGAAGGCTTCCTTGATCTTGCCGAGGAACTGCGAGCGGATGATGCAGCCGCCGCGCCACATCAGCGCGATGCCGCCCATGTTCAGATTCCAGCCGTTCTCCTTGGCCGCGGCGCGCAACAGCATGTAGCCCTGCGCGTAGCTGATGATCTTTGAGCAGTAGAGGGCGCGCCGCACGTTTTCGATGAAGGCCGCGCGATCGGCGTCGAGCTTCTTCGGCGCGGGGCCGGTCAGAATCTTCGATGCTTCGACGCGCTCTTCCTTGATGGCCGACAGGCAGCGCGCGAAGACCGACTCGCCGATCAGCGTCACCGGTTGGCCGTTGTCGAGCGCGCTGATCACCGTCCATTTGCCGGTGCCCTTCTGGCCGGCGGTGTCGAGAATCTTGTCGAGTAGCGGCGAGCCGTCCTCGTCCTTCTTGGCGAAGATGTCGCGCGAGATCTCGATCAGGTAGCTGTCCAGTTCGCCCTTGTTCCACTCGGTGAAAACCTCGTGCAACTCGTCGTTGCTCAGCCCCAGGCCGCGGTGCAACAGGTCATAGGCCTCACAGATCAACTGCATGTCGCCATACTCAATGCCGTTGTGCACCATCTTCACAAAGTGGCCCGCACCGTTTTCGCCCACCCAGTCGCAGCAGGGCGTGCCGTCTTCCACCTTGGCGGAGATGGCCTGCAGAATCGGCTTCACGTGCTCCCAGGCCGCCGGGTTGCCGCCGGGCATGATCGAAGGTCCGCGCCGCGCACCCTCTTCGCCGCCGGAGACGCCGCTGCCCACGAAGAGAATGCCCTTGGCCGCCAGCGCTTCGGTGCGCCGGTTCGAATCGGTGTAGAGCGAGTTGCCGCCGTCGATGATGATGTCGCCCTTGTCGAGATGGGGAAGAATCTGCTCGATTATGGCGTCGACGGTATCGCCCGCTTTGATCATCAGCATGATGCGGCGGGGGCTTTTGAGCACGCTGGCCAGCTCGGCAATCGAGTGCGTGCCGACGACCTGCGTTCCCTTGGCTTCATTGGCCAGAAAATCGTCCACCTTGGAGGTGGTGCGGTTGAACACGGCGACCTTGAAGCCGTGGTCGTTCATGTTGAGGACGAGGTTCTGTCCCATTACTGCCAGGCCGATCAGGCCGATATCACACGATGCGTCTGCCATTGCGCCTCCGAACTTGCTCTCCGAGCGGATTTTATCACCGTCCGGGTCCAATAGTTCCATCTGAAAAAGTGTAGCCCAGTGGTCTGACCTCTGCAAAGCAGGGACCAAGAGACTTGGAGATGGGCTGCCGGGGTCAGTTCCTCTGGAAGCGCCGCCGCGCGCGCGTTTTGGGCGTGACCGTGGCCAGCTTGCCCGTCGCCGCGTAGGGGCGGCGCTCGACCGGCGAGCTGAGCACAAGGCTGGTCGTTGGCGTGCCGTAGGGCAGCAGCGCCTCGATCAACGCCTCCAGGTGCGCCATGTCCAGCGCCGTCACCTTGAGCAGCAGGTCGTCGCCGCCGGTCAGGTGGTGGCACTCGCGCACCTCTTCGAGCGACTGCGCGTAGTCGACCAGCCGGTGATAGCTCTGCCCCGAGCAGCTCATGCGGATGAAGGCCATCACCTCCAACCCCAACGCATCGCGGTCGATCCGTGCCTCATAGCCGAGAAGGATGCCTTCTTCCTCCATCTGCTTGAGCCGCTCGGCGACGGCTGTTGGCGAAAGCCCGATGCGGCGGCTCAGCTCGGCCACGCTCAGCCGCGCATTGGCCTGCAACTCGTCAATGAGCTTTCGGCCATAAGAATCGAGAAAAATAGAGTTTTCCATTTTTCCTCTCGTCTATCCAGGTTGATTCTATCGGAAATAAGAGAGAATGCCGTGGTTTATGGGTGTACCTTGTTTCTCCCTCCGCCTAGCATTGTTCTTATGGATACTGTGGTTCTTGCAGGTCAACCGCTCCGGCTGACCGAGATTGAGGGCGTAGCAGCCAAGGGCTGGCTGGTGCGCGTGGATGAGGCTTCTCTGCGCAAGGTGGCCGAGAGCCGGAGCTGGATCGAGCAGATTCTCGCTACCGGGCAGACCGTTTATGGCGTCAACACCGGCTTCGGCCGTCTGGCCGATGTGCGTGTACCCGACGAGAGCCTCGAGCAGTTGCAGATCAACCTGGTGCGCAGCCACTCGGGCGGCGTCGGCAACCCGCTTAGTGAGGCCGAGGCTCGCGGCATGCTTCTCCTGCGTGCCAACGTGCTGGCCAAAGGTTCCAGCGGCTGCCGTCCCCTGGTGCTGGAACTGTTGGTGGATATGCTCAATGCCGGCGTGACGCCGGTGATCCCGGAAAAAGGTTCGGTCGGCGCCAGCGGCGATCTGGCTCCGCTCGCGCACCTCGCGCTGGTGGCCATCGGCGAGGGCGAGGCCTTCTACAAGGGCGCGCGCATCCCCGGTGGCGAGGCGCTGCGCCGCGCTGGCCTCAAGCCCGTCGCCTTCCAGGCTAAAGAGGGCCTCGCGCTGCTCAACGGCACCCAGGCCATGACCTCGGTTGGCGCGCTGGCAGCGTTGCGGGCCTGGCGGCTGGTGCGGCTGGCCGATCTTTCCGGCGCCATGTCGCTGGAGGCCCTGATGGGTACCCCTACCGCCTTCGACGCGCGCATTCACGCCGCTCGTCCGCACCCCGGACAGATTGCTACCGCCGCCCATCTGCGCCAGCTCATGCAGGATTCCGAGATTCGCGCCTCGCATCGCGACGAGGACACCCGCGTGCAGGACGCCTATTGCCTGCGCTGCATGCCGCAGGTTCACGGTGCCGTGCGCGGCGCGCTCGAACACATCATCGGCGTGCTCGAGGTCGAGTCCGGCTCGGCCACCGACAATCCTCTCGTTTTTCCTGAGCCGGGGCTCAAGACGCTGGATCACGGCGTGCTTTCGGGCGGCAACTTCCACGGTGCGCCGCTTTCCTATGTCCTTGATTATGCGGCGATTGTTCTCACCGATCTGGCCGGCATCACCGAGCGCCGCATTGATCGGCTGCTGAATCCAGACATCAACGAAGGCCTGCCCGCCTTCCTCTCGCCCGAGGCCGGGCTTTCCTCGGGCTTCATGATCGCGCAGATCGCCTCGGCGGCGCTCGTGAACGATTGCCAGGTGCTCGCGCATCCCTCTTCGACAGGAACCATTCCGACCAGCGGCGGCAAGGAGGATCACGTTTCGATGGGGATGACCGGCGCGCTCAAGCTGCGCACTATCGTCGATAACCTGGAGCGGATCGTGGGCATTGAGCTGATGTGCGCTGCGCAGGGCATTGAGTTTCGCGCGCCGCTCAAGCCGGCCCGTGCCATCGGCGAGGCCTATGCTGTGGTGCGCCAGATTCTGCCGAAGCTGGAGGCCGATCGAGTGCTGGCCGGCGACATTGCCGCCATGGCCACAGCTATCCGAGATGGCCGCTTCGACGCCTGGTGCGGCGAGTAAAACTGTTTTTTTTGCTTCTTCCAGCGTCCTGTCTCAGTAGTGCGCAGCAAAGAATGGCTGTCCTCCTGAGCGAACGGGGCCCCAAGCGTTTTTCAGCTTGGGGGTGGTGAGTCGAAGGATCTGCGGTTGTTTTTTAAGCTTCGGCGACACTCACTTGCCACGGATAGCCGCAAAAAGCGCCCCGGATCGTCTCCCGGGGCGCTTCCTCGTTGCAAGAAAAAGAAGAAAAACTACTGCACGCTGATCGAGCCGTCGCCGTTGACCACCAGGTTGTCCGGCGTGACGTCGATGGAGCGGATCTCCAGCTTGTCGAGGGCGATCTTGTAGCCCGAGGTGGTCGTTGAGTTGGCCAGCGCCTTGCGCAGCAGATCGGCAGCATTGACTTTCATGCTGGATGGAATCTGGCGGTTGAGGAACGGCGTCAGCAGAAAGTTCAGCTCCGGTTGGTTCGAGAGCCTGTCCAGGCGCGCGTCGCGGAAACCGACCGATTCCCCCTGCGCGTCCGGCATGACGGAGACCACGACCGGAAGACTTAGCGTAAAGCCCAGGCAGGAACCGCCGAAGGTTTTGCCCACCTTGGCGACGACGTGTAACTGCACGGCCACACGGCCCTGGGCAAAGAGAACCTGCGGCGATTCGGCGTAGGTATAGCACGGCGTCTGCGCGCTTCCCTTGATGTAATAACGGCCATACTGGCCGCTGAACAACTGTTGGCGCAGGGTGCGGTCGAGGGTCTGCCGCGCCACCTTCAACTCGACGGCGTGCGCCTGCGTCATGCCAATGACAGTGCAAAAGAGGCCGATCAGAAGGCCCCGGGTGTGAAAGATCATGTCTCTATGGTGCCACCAAGGGGTGGGCGGTGTCAGAGCGTTTTCGTAAGACAAAGGGGTAGGACGAAGCCACGGCACTCATTCTGAGGGAGATGGAGTCGATGTCTTCGATAGGGCAAGGCCCGGAGTTTTCTATCGGCGCTCTATGCATTTTCATTGACTTTTCTTGTGAATATCCATAAAATCAAAGAGTACCATTTCCGCGAATTGAGTGGATTCCCCCCAGATTCCCGATTTGCGGTTATGCAAACAATCTACCCCTTGTTAAGGATAAAAATCGATGGCAAAGCGTCGTGGAAATCCGAACTGGGGCAAGCCGGAGCCCATTGGCCCCGTAGCGCCCACTGTAACCTCCTTCGAACAGATCGTGAAGGAATTCAAGCTGCCGCCGGATCAGTATATCCGGTCCACTCGTCTTCGGGAGTGGGCTCGTCGCAACAAAAATTCAAAGTACATCCCAGAAGCGCTCCTAGAAGCTTGGGGCTTTGAAATCGAGTCGACTTTGTAGAGTTCTGATTGCCAGTGAGAAGAAAAACGCCGCCTACGGGTGGCGTTTTTTATTGCGGAAAAGAACGGAAAGGCCCAATGGAAACTTTGTGGTTCGCTAGTCGAATCGGCGAGAATACGTTCAGGTATAGCGATGACCAAAGTGCAGCACAGTTTCGAACCTCCTTTTATTGATGTTCCGGGCGCTCTTGATGAGATTCGCGCCGGGCGGATGGTGATCGTCGTCGATGACGAGGACCGCGAAAACGAAGGTGACCTGACCATGGCCGCCGAATTCGTTACCCCGGAGGCCATCAACTTCATGGCTACGCACGGTCGCGGACTGATTTGCATGACGCTGACCGAGGAGCGAGCCGATGCGCTGCGTCTGTTCCCCATGTCCCGCCAGAACACCTCGCGTTTTGGCACGGCTTTCACGGAGACCATCGAGGCGCGCGAGGGCGTGACGACCGGCATCTCGGCCTATGACCGCGCGCATACCGTTCGCACGGCCATTGACCCGAAGTCGACCTTTGCCGATCTGGCACGGCCCGGCCACATCTTTCCGCTCCGCGCCCGGCGCGGCGGCGTGCTGGTGCGCGGTGGCCAGACCGAGGCCTCGGTTGACCTGGCCCGCATGGCCGGCCTCAATCCCTCCGGCGTGATCTGCGAGATCATGAAGGACGATGGCACCATGGCCCGCATTCCTGACCTGATTCCTTTCTGTCAGGAACACAAGATGCACATCCTCACCGTCGCCGAGCTGACCCGTTACCGATTGCGCCATGAGCGCTACATCGTCCAGGCCGGCGAGACGATCATCGAAACCAAATACGGGCCCTTCCGCATGATTGCCTATGAGAGCGAGATCAACGGCGGCGAGAGTCACCTTGCTCTGGTGCGCGGCGATCTGTCCAAGGCTGATGCGCGGAAGCCGGTGCTGGTGCGCGTGCATACCCGCTGCACGGCCGGCGATCTGTTTGCCGCCGACTGCCACTGTCGCGAGGTGCTCGATGCCTCTCTGCGCATGATCGCCGAAGAGGGCGCGGGCGTGGTGCTCTACCTGCACAACACCTCGCGCGGTTTTGAGATTGATCCGGCCGAGGCCGACAGTGATGCGCCGGGCAAGCTGATTCTGCATCGCGAACTGCGCGCCCGCGAGGGCCAGCAGGAACGCAGCGGCCGTATTTTACGCGCCGTCGGGCTGGGCGGCCAGATTCTTTCCGACTTAGGCATTCACCGCATTCGCCTGCTTTCGAATACCTCCACGCGGATTCCCGCACTCGACGGCTTTGGTCTGGAGATTGTCGAGCAGGTGCCCGTGTCGGTTGCGCCCTGCGGAAAGTAACATCCTTTGCCGCGTCGAAGAGCGTTGTGGCCTGCGCTTTTCGACGCGACAAAAGCTATTCCACTGCCTCGGCGTGTAGAATATCCCGGCGCTTCTTTGAAATAAAAGGTTTTTCGAAAAATCGATAAAAGATTCTTCCGAGAAAGATGCATACGGCAACCTGAATCAGTGCGTTGTACCAGTAAAGACTACCGACAAGTTTCAACATGCGCCCGGCCATGTCGATGTAGGGCAAAAATATCCTGTGTGTGAGATAAAGACTGTATGAGCCTGAACCGAGCCAGACAAGAGGCCAAAGGATCTTCAAGGTGTCGATGCGCCTGCCATAGCGTCGCAATAGATAGAGAAACGCCGCAAAACACAGGGCTAAAATCGACCATTCGCGGGAACTTTGAAAGGTGCGAACGGGGGCATTGGCAACATCCTGACGCATTACGATGAAAACAAGCATGGCCGCGCATGGCGCAGATGCAAGGGCGATCATCCACAGTCGTTTCGTGCGGGATAAGATGGATGCCTGGATGGAAGGTAGCTCAAGCAAAAAATAAAGGATGCCCCCAATGGCGAAGTAATGCCATTTGTCGAAGGGGAAAATTGCCCAGGAGGAAAAGCAGATCCATAAAATCGTTGATACCGTTAGCAAAGAATTCGCGAGGATGAAGACCATGACTCCGGTCGAGGTTCCATGAAATTTCGCCACGCGCAAGGCAATAGCCAGCAATATTCCTACAATCAGATAAAAAAACACCTCGTAGCAAAGGCTCCAGTAGACGACAAGTACAGTGTTGGTCTGAAGAGGCACTTGCAGTAGAAAAAAATTAGCGATCCAGGCCTTCGGTGTATCCGGAAAAATCCCGACATGATTGGCATGGTAATGCACGGCGCGTTCGAGCGCGATCGTAAGTCCATGAGCAATGGTCGCAAAAATCAGCGATGCCAGATAAGGAGGATATATGCGTCGGATACGGCTGCGAAAGAAATGAAGGCTGGTTTCCTGGTTGAGAAGAAGATGAAATGCGGATGCGATAATGCAATATCCCGAGATGACGAAAAACAGGCAAACTCCTAACTGTCCTTGTAAAAAGAGAGGAGACAGGACGGAATGAGTAAAACCATTGTCTATTTCGATAGGAGCGGCAATGTAAATATGAACTAGGACGACCCATAATGCCGCCAACCCTCGAAAGATATCGAGCGCTTGAAAAGATTGTCTGCTCTTCATGTGTGAGGATTATAGGCGGCAATGACGGTTATGGATATTCAACAATGCTAAGAAAAATATTTTTCTCAGCATTGTTCTGCGGAAGCCGCACAACTTTCTTTGATAGATAAAAGCACTGCCCAACTTTAATGTGCGAGAAAATAGATATACGAAAAATTCTTGAGGAGAAGCATGAGAAAAATCATTTTATTGTTTGTAATTGCCTTGGTTTGTAGCGTGGAGGCTCTAGCCGCGCCGGTTTCGCTCTTTTACATTGAACGGAGTCCAAGGTCGGTGCGCGACTTTCTCGAACACTCCTCGCAGATCGGCCTCGCCGTGCCCGCCTGGTACAGCGTCGATCAGGATGGACTGGTCTCGGGAGGCCCCGACCCTCTGGTGCTCGACCGCGCCAAGGCCGAAAAGCTACCGGTGATGCCGCTGATCGCGCTCTTCGACAAGGCGAAGTTTCACGCGCTGGCCAGCAACGCGCACGCGCAGGATGAAATGAATCAGGCGTTGGTGCGCGAGTCCAAACTCTATGGCTACATCGGCATTCAATTTGATTTTGAAAACATCGACTGGAAGGATTGCGATCTGCTCTCAGCGCTAGTCGAGAAGACCGCGGCGGTGCTGCACCGGAACGGCCTGCAGTTGAGCATTGCCACCGTTCCCAACGCGCCTGGCTATCCGGGCGAGGATGGTTTCTCGAAGTGGATCTACGCCGACTGGCGCGGTGCCTATGACTTGGCCGCCATCGGCAAGGCCGTCGATCTGGTCTGCCTGATGACCTATGACCAGCACACGCATCTGACCACGCCCGGCCCAGTTGCTGGCTGGCAGTGGACTGTGGACAATCTCGAGTACGCGCTGAAGGCGGTGCCCGCGGCCAAGCTTTCGCTGGGCATTCCCGTCTACGGCTACCACTGGTACACGCAGGCTCCGGAGCTCGACGGCAACGAGGTGAAGACGCAGGTCGAGGCGGACTCTATCAGCGCGCCCGATGCATTTCTGCTGGCTGACCGCTACAAACGCACGGTGCAGTGGGACGAGGAAGAGCGCACGGCCTACGTCCATTACACGCGCGACCAGATGCGTGAATGGATCTACTTCACCGACGCGCGCACCTTCGCTGAGCGCTACGAGTTAGTGAAGAAGTATAACCTTGAGGGCTTCTGCTCCTGGGTGCTTGGCGAAGAGGACCCGTCCATCTGGAAACTGCTGCCGGTACGCGCGAAATAGACTTTTCTCTTTTATCGCGGGGAGAAGAAACCGAAAGTTCTCCCATTGCTGTACACCAAAGGATGGATGCAGAGGGTCGTTTCCTCCCCCAAGAAAACCGAGCCCTGGCGACAGATCTTCGTCACCAGGGTGGCAGTAAGGATCCGTTAATAAATAACGGATACAACTTATCTAATGCATAGAGGGGTGAATGGTGTAATTCCATTCGCCATGAAACTTGTTCTGTTTCAGGTTTACTCGCTTAATCTCTTCGTTTGTTACCTTGCGGCCAGTCGGGTATTTCCGGCGATCCAGTCGGCAGGTCACTTGCAGCCCTTTTGCGGTCGTTGTGCGAGAGATCAGATTGACGATCGTTTCATAATCTCGCATCGGTTCGCCGCGCCAATTCGAGCTGATGAAGGAGAACAACCGATGTTCAATCTTGTTCCACTTGCTGGTGCCTGGAGGAAAATGACAAACGGAAATTGAAAGGCCTGTTTCATCGGACAACTTCTTCAACTCCAATTTCCAAAGACGCAACCGCGAGCCATTGCGGCCTCCGCTGTCAGCCGTGATGAGTAACTGCCGCGCCTGCGGATACAGCGTTTTACCTTAGGGATATTGCGCATCAACGAAAAGCGCCGGCTGCGGGATCGCAACGGGCGCTCATGGAACTACTTAATTGTCTGGCGATTTATGCCATGACCATGAGATGCCCGCACCGATGGGTAGGTGCACAACAAGCGCTCATGGAAATTGCATGCATGTGATGAATACAGCGAACGATCTACATGCGGTCAACTCCGGAATCGCGTCAGAATATGCGGTAATCCATACTTCCCTCTGACGCTGGGCGTGCAAAAGCACAGCCAGCCCGGCACAGGAGTGGGCGAAGGGATACGAAGGAGGTTAGAGCATTTCTCCCATACACATGCAGTGTTCAGTTGCGTACAAGGAGTCTCTTACTTCCCCCTGACGACGAAAGCTTGTCGCCAGGGGGAAAGTTTTATTGAGGAAAAAGCAACTCTGCATCCTGCTTCCACTCTGCAGCAATTGGAGAAATACTCTAACAAACGCGGCGCTCTCTTTTGAGAGAGCGCCGCGCTTGTTGTTCGCTGAAAGTAAGAAAAAACTACCAGCCGAGCACGTAGGCGAAGATCAGCGGAGCCACGATGGTGGCATCGGACTCGACGATGAACTTCGGCGTGTCGGGGTGCAGCTTGCCCCAGGTGATTTTCTCGTTCGGCACCGCGCCCGAGTACGAGCCGTAGCTGGTCGTCGAATCGGAGATCTGACAGAAGTAGCCCCACAGCGGCACATCGTCGCGCTGCAAGTCCTGCGAGAGCATCGGCACCACGCAGATCGGGAAGTCGCCCGAGATGCCGCCGGCAATCTGGAAGAAGCCGAGCGGATTCTTGGTCGCCGTCTGCATGTACCAGTCGGCCAGCTTCATCATGTACTCAATGCCGGTGCGCACCGTGTGCACGTTCTTGATGTCGCCCTTGATGCAGTGACCGGTGAACATGTTGCCCAGCGTCGAGTCTTCCCAGCCGGGAACAAAGATCGGCAGATTCTTCTCGGCCGCGGCCAGCAGCCACGAGTTCTTCGGGTCAATCTGGTAGCTGTCTTTGAGCACGCCCGAGAGCAGAATCTTGTACATGAACTCGTGCGGGAAGTAGCGCTCGTCGGCCTTGTCGGCCTTCACCCACTCGGCCAGCACGATCTTCTCAATGCGGCGCATCGCCTCTTCTTCAGGGATGCAGGTGTCGGTGACGCGGTTCATGTGGCGGGCCAGCAGGGCGGCCTCATCCTTCGGCGTCAAATCGCGATAGCCCGGAACGCGCTCGTAGTAGTCGTGCGCAACGAGGTTGAAGACGTCCTCTTCGAGGTTGGCGCCGGTACAGCAGATGCCGTGGATCTTGTCCTGACGGATCATCTCGGCGAGTGACAGGCCGAGCTCTGCAGTGCTCATGGCGCCGCCCATCGTGACGAACATCTTGCCGCCCGAGGCCAGGTGTGTGTTGTAGCCCTCGGCCGCGTCGATCAGAGCGGCGGCGTTGAAGTGACGATAGTGGTGCTTGATGAATGTTTTAATCGCGGACATTTTCTGTTTCTTTCTCCAATTTTTTAAAGTATCACAT
>Ga0224528_1000361_pt1 | contig 36386 bp, 30 predicted proteins | sample CBST25metaG_2_FD_179888 | JGI IMG/M metagenome (GOLD analysis project Ga0224528, IMG submission 179888) | Peat soil microbial communities from Stordalen Mire, Sweden - C.B.S.T25 | ecosystem: Environmental > Terrestrial > Soil > Wetlands > Peat | place: Sweden: Norrbotten County, Stordalen Mire...
GCGATATTGACAACGACGGGCGCATCGATGCAGTCGTATCGACCAACGGCGGAACGGCGCACATTCTGCACAACGAGACCGCTACGGCTAACCACTGGATCACTCTGCACCTTACGGGGCATAAGAGCAATCGCGACGGAATCGGCGCCGTGTTGAAATTGACTACAAACCACGGATCCCAATGGGCAACTGTGACGACGTCGAGCGGATATCTCTCCGCGAGCGATCCACGTATGCACTTTGGCCTGGGCGATAGCGTAAGCGCTGCCGCCATCGAAATTAAATGGCCCAGCGGCATTGTGCAGACGCTGCGCGATATAAAGGGCGACCGGCAGGTCGAGATAGACGAGCCGGCCGCTAGCAATTTCCCCTCAAGCGGCGGCAACTCCGCCCGTCCGTGATCTTCCCCAGGCTTTTCTTTCTAAAACCAACAGGTTGATACATATAAGGTTTCACGCGAACGGGGAAGGCTGCGCAAGATTGGGTGTAATTGAGGTGTTCAAGAAACTTCTTGACATTGCAATACGGTCAGAATTATATTTGCGCACGCTGTGGAATCGTTACCATATCCACCGCGTAGAGTCGTCGCCTGAGAAATGGTAACGATTCCACTTCGGAAAATGCAGGCCGGATAAACCCAAGACACGTCTCGATGTCGGTAACCGGCCCTCAAGATAAATGAACAGCACGAAGGAGACCCAGTGATCAAAAGAAACAGACCTCAGGAGACAGGGCGGGGCAAATCAATCCGACCCCCGTGGATTGCGTTTGCTCTCGCACTCGTAGTCACATGCCTGGTTCTGCTGGCACCGCATAGCGCTTTCGCACAGGCTAGCGCCGGCATTACAGGCACCGTCACAGACCCCACCGGCGCAGTTGTAGCCGGCGCCGAAGTGACCATCACCAACGACGACACCGGCGTCGTCAACAAGGTAGTAACCGGCAGCGCGGGAACTTACATCCTCAAAGGCCTCAACCCGGGAAGATACGACGTTGCAGTCGAGGCCCCGGGATTCAAAAAGGGCCTACAGAAAGACGTCACGGTCGTCGTCAGCACCAATGACACCATCGACTTCGCTCTCACGACCGGCGCAACCAGCGAAACCGTTTCGGTCTCCGCTGACCAGATCGCGCTCAACACGACCCAACCTGAACTCGGCAGCACCATCGAGGCGGTTGTCGTCGAAGCATTGCCGACAGAAGTATCGGGTCGCGGCCGCCAGGTCGATCAATTGCAGTTCCTGGCTCCCGGAACCACCGGCGGCACGTTCTCTCACCGCGTCAGCGGCGGCGCCGACTTTTCACAAGAGATCGTCTACAACGGTATTCCGATCCCCCAGCCTGAGACCGAAGGCTACACCACAAACTTCAATCCTCCTTTTGACATGGTCCAGGAGTACAAGGTTGAGCGCTCCACCTTCTCCGCTCAGTTCGGACTCGGACAAGGCGCACTCAGCTATCAGATGAAGTCGGGAACCAACCAGTACCACGGCAACCTCTTCGAAATTAACCGCAACAGCTTCTTTGACTCCGTGGGATTCTTTGACGGCCCCACTTGGAACTCAAGCAACCCGGATAACAAGCCGCCCGTTGACCACGAGAACAACTACGGTTTCTCGGTTGGCGGTCCTATCCGCATTCCGCACCTTTACGACGGCCGCAACAAGACCTTTGGTTTCTATAGCCAGGAATGGTACAAGCAGAACAATCAAAACACCAACCTTGGCACGGTACCGACGGTCGCGGAAAAGGGGGGCGACTTTTCGAACCTATTGGGCTTTAATGCCGATGGCTCGACTCGTGTGATTCCGATTTACGATCCTGCCACCTACGATCCTGCCACGGGCACGCAGCAGCAGTTTCAATGCAATGGAGTCCTGAACGTTATTTGTCCAGCTCGCTTCAGCGCACTCTCCCAAGGCCTGTTGCAGTACATCCCGAATCCGGATAATCCGGGTACCGGCGCAGGTGGACAATCCAGCAACAAGACCTACGTGCCGTTCATCAACCCGACGATTCAGCACAACTGGGGATTCAGTGTTGACCACAACCTGTCCGCGACTCAGAGCATTCACTACTCCCAGTGGCGGAACACCTACCACGACTTCGGTTTCGACCAGTCGCCGATCGTCGATTACCCGAACCCGCTCAACAGCAAGAGGTACTATCCTAACGTCGGCAGCGCGTGGCTATTGAGCTACACCAACGCGATTTCGCCGCACTTGGTGATGACCGCCGGCTTTGGATGGGTTGGCGAGATCAACAACCAGTTCAACGTCAGCAAACAGCATGGCAACACCACCTTCGGTGGCGTAATCAATGAAGACATTCCGCCGGAGATCATTTTCGCTGACCCCAACCACGGGTACACCGATTATGGCACCGGTGGTTCGAACGAAAGCTCCGTTAACCGCAAATTGGGAGTCGCACTCGTCAACAACTGGCTTTGGACCAAGGGCCGCAACAGCTTCAACATCGGCGCCGAGTTCCGTCGCAGCTATCAAGACGATAACGAAGAACAATTCGAAGGCGGAAACTTCACGTTCAACAACCATCAAACCGCCCAAGCTGATTCGAATCTGACGGACGGCAACGCTTTCGCCAGCTTCCTGCTGGGACTGCCTGACAAGTCGTATCGTGCCAACTCTCAGGAACTGCGGCTGCGCAACCTGGACTTGTCGCCCTATATTCAGGACGACATCAAGCTAAGCCCAAGACTCACTGTCAATCTGGGTCTGCGCTGGGACATCCAGGTGCCGTTCACAGAAAACCACAACACTGTCGTCTTCTTTGACTCAACCAAGTCGGATTCGGCGGCCTTCGGTTCCCTTTCTGGAGCTGCCAACCAGTTTGGCCCTACGGCAGGCTTCAATCGCGCGGATATCCACTGGGGCCACGTTGGCCCACGCTTGGGCTTTGCCTATCAAGTCACCAAAAAGACGGTCGTCCAGGGAGGACTTGACGTAGCCTTCCTCAATGGCGGCGCATACGAATACGGAACAAACAAAGTGGCCGTCAACTACGGCAACCTGTTGTTCAATTCGTTCACGCGGTCCACATCGAATGGCACCCTCTCCTCCAACGGACAGTGGGATTCGAACCCCTTGCCCAACGTTGCCGCTCAGTTACCGTTCAGCCCTGGGCTCGGAGCGGGCACGCAGATCAATGCCTTCGATAAAAAGAAGGATGGTTTTGCTCCCTACACAGAGCAATGGAACCTTAACCTGCAGCGTGAACTGCCGTGGAACGTGTACGTCAACGCGGCATATGTCGGGAACCATATCATTCACTTGCCCAGTGCACTCAACCCCATTGACCAGATGGACCCCGCGAACCTTGCGTTGGGCAATCATCTGCAGGATATCTTCGCACCCGGTCAAACTTCGCTCGATGGCGTTGCTTTGCCCTATCCAAACTTCGTGAATGATTTCGGACAAGGGGCGACCGTAGCTCAGGCGCTCCGGCCCTATGCGCAGTACAGCAACATCATGAACAACTTCGAAGGTTTTGGAACCACCTCCTACCAGGGAGCCCAGATCGAAGTTGAAAAACGCTTCACCAACGGCCTCTCATTCCTGATGGGCTATACCCTCTCGCATTCGATGGACAACATCGCCAGCGGATTCCAGAGCTTCGAGGCGGCTGCTCTCAACAAGTACAACCAGAAGCCTGAATGGTCAGTCTCAACCAACGATGAACCGCAGACCCTCAAGGCCAGCGGAATCTATGAACTGCCTATTGGCCCTGGAAAGAAATTCCTCAACAACCGCATCGTCGGCAACGTTCTCGGTGGCTGGGAAGTTGGCTGGCTGCTCGATTATGAGTCTGGACCACCGATCCAGGGAAACAATCAAGGCGTCTATGAGACCGGAGATCCTTTAAAGAACGGCTTCGATCGTCCCAACCGCAACCCGTCTGTCAAACTCAGCACCGGCTCCTATAAGAAGGAGCGGGATTATTGGGTAGGTAAGCTTGGTGCTCCGCCCCAGTTGTTCGACCCCACCGCTTTTACCACCACCGGCGTGTGGGAGGTTGGTAACGCACAGAGAATGTACTCAGAACTCAGGCTGCCTGCACTCCTCAATGAAAACCTGAGCGCCATGAAGAAGTTCACCTTCGGTGAGCACCTCAAGGGCACTCTCAAGGTCGACTACTTCAACGCTTTCAACCGTACGCAGTTCCAGGAACCTGACAACGACGCTAGCGATGCGACGTTTGGTCTGGCCAACAGTTCAGGGAACAACGGGAATGGCAACGCTACGTTGTCCCCGTCAAACCGCCAAGGCCAGGTCCAGTTCCGTTTGGACTTCTAAACCAAGTTGCATTGATTTGAATTTGGTATTGCACCAAATGTACATCTCCATCGACAACTGGGCTGCTCTTATGCCGCCCGGTTGTCGCCTTTTCAAATAGACCGAATCTATTGGCATTTCCAATCTGTTCGAAAGAACTACATGCGGCGCACTCTGCGACCTATAATCTCGAACAGTCCACAACCTCCGAATCAACTACAATCTCAAATTATGAAGTTGAACAGAGTCATGCAACTATTACTTTGGAACCGCTATTTGCTGACAGCGTTGCTGATCGGCCTGCTAATACCCGTTGCTGTTGCCGCGCAGGCTAGTGATGAAGTAACTCCAGAAGTGCAACAGCTCTACGCGCAGGCAAAAGCCGCGCGACAGCATGGCGACGATGCCACGGCGATCGCGAAATACAAAACCATCCTCAAGCTCGCGCCGCATCTTGCCGCAGCCTATAACAATCTCGGAATGATCTACTTCAACGAGCAGGAATACTCGCACGCGGCCGATGTGCTGAAGCGAGGCCTTGAAGTGAATTCCGAAATGCCTACGGCTTCGGCGATGTTGGGCTTGTGTTACTTCCAATTAGGCGAACATGAAAAGGCCGAACCTCTGCTGCGAACGGCCCTGCGCGCCAATCCAAGCGACGACCAACTGGAGATGACGCTGATCAAGGTGCTCATCGGTTCCAAAAAGCTGGAAGACGCTGTGTCGCATTTGAATAATTACTTGAAACGCAATCCGAAAGATCAGGAAGCATGGTATCTGTTGGGCAAAACCCACCTGACACTGTCGGAAGACGCGCTCAAGATGATCAACGAAATCGACCCGAACTCCGTAATCGCCCATGAAATATCCGGCGAAATCGATGCCAGCATGCATAACTACGATGTTGCGCTAGTGGAATTCAAGAAGGCCGTTGATATGGCCCCGGCGCAGCCAGGCACGCACATGCACATGGGCGAGGCGTTTTGGAGTATCGGCAAATGGCAATCGGCACAAACGGAATTTCGCGCCGAGCTGAACAATGATCCCAACAATTGTTTCGCGCACTGGAAGCTGGCTAACTCGATCCTCGAAGCCAATGAGTCCAGCGAAGAGGCTCTTGCAGAGTTGAGTAAGGCTGTCGACCGCTGTCCAACGCTCATGCAGGCGCGCGTTGACCGTGCCAGAGCATTGGTCAGGATGGGAAAACAAACGGATGCATTGCCGGATCTATTGGCTGCGGAGAAAGAAAGCCCGTCTGAACCCTCCATCCATTTTCTTCTCGGTACTGTCTATAAGTCGCAAGGCAAGGCTGCCGAGGCGAAGCAGGAAATGCTGACTTACGGCAAACTTCAAAGAGACGCGAGCGCAGCGGTTGCAGGACAAGCAAGTGATGCCAATGCCATCAAGAATACGGCCCAGTAGAAGCGTGCTCCAGTTCCTGATGCCGATTTGGCTGCTGTGTTCTGGCGCGTTCGTTTTCCCGTTCTCAGCCGCTTCCCAGGCAACCGGAGTTCGCGAAGCCGATGTGAGTTGCGCTCATTGTCATGCGGAGATCTATCGCAAGTATCTTGAGACTCCCATGGCCAATGCCAGCGGTCCAGCCATCGACAAACTACGCGCCGACACATTTGTCCACAAGCCTTCGAGCGTCGAGTACAAGATTTTGAGGAGCCACGACCAGGCCACGCTTGCCTATCGCAGCCAAACCAAGCCTGCGGACCAGGGCGAGTTCCAGTTGAATTACTTTCTCGGCTCTGGACACCTCGGCACAACCTATCTCTACTTCATCGACGACTATCTGTTTGAATCTCCTGTAGCCTGGTACGCTGCGTCAGGCTCTTACGATATGAAGCCCGGCCTCGAAGACATGCGCGAGATGCCTCCTCCGCTGCCGATGCAAAGTAACTGCATGCGTTGCCATATGAGTTCTGTTCAACCCAGCGAGCCAGGGACAATCAACCACTACAGAGGCCTGCCATTTTTACATGCCGGAATTACTTGCGAATCTTGTCACGGGGACTCGCAACAGCATGTACTCACTCATGGGAAAGCAGCAATCGTTAATCCCGTGCGGCTCAATGCAGATGGGCGCGACTCGGTATGCATAAGTTGTCATCTCGAGGGTGATATCACCGTCGAACGCGCCGGGCACTCTGCTTTGAATTACCACCCAGGCGAGTCCATATCGACTTACTTGGCATATTACGTTCGTACCGGCGCCGACCTGACTGCGCGCGGAGTAAGCGAAGTCGAGCAACTCAGCCAGAGCACTTGTAAGCGGACCAGCGGAGATCGCATGTCCTGCATGAGTTGTCACGATCCTCATTTCACTCCGAGCGCATCCGAATGTGCGGCGTTCTATCGCAGTAAATGTCTCGCATGTCACCGCGACCTGCAATTCGCAGCAACCCATCATCCGGAGAACCCCGACTGCACCAGTTGCCACATGCCGCAAAACGGTGCGAAAAACATCGTTCATGTAGCTTGGACGGATCATCGCATTCGGCGGATTCCAGAGCCTACCAAGTCAAACTACTTGGGAGACACTAATATCGAACTTATGCCAATCTTCTCTCCAGGCGCCACAAAACGCGACGGTGCGATGGCCTACTACCAGGCATTACTGGAAGATGGCAGATCGTTTGAACCCGCCGCGTGGCAAGGCCTGACCGAAGTGCGTGATTCGATCGCGAACGACAAAGAAGCATTAGATGCTCTGGGCAATCTAGGCGCCGAACGAGGCGACACGCAAATAGCGGAGCAATCGTTCAAGCGAGTACTCGAATTGGATCCTCGCGATCTCACCGCCCTCTCGAACCTTGGCACGCTGCTCGCCAAGCAGGGAAAACTCAACGAAGCTATCACGCTGCTACGCACAGCATTTGAAAACAATCACGACATACCGGGCTTGGCAATGAACTTGGCCCGCGTCGAGTGTATGGCAGGCGATGCCGCCTCGGCTCAGGGTACTCTAAGGGCGGCGATGACTTATGCTCCCGACCTTGAGGATATGCGGCAATTGCTCTCGCACGTGACAGTTTGTAGCGACCGACGAGTAGGTAAGACGCAATGAAAGCGATGAGCAATCCAATCGAGCCATGCCTGATTCTTGCTGCGATATTCTGCGGGTCGTTGGCCATGTGCCAATCCTCCGTTGATCCGCTTGCACAGGCGCGATCGCTGCTGGCGCAAGGCAAACTGGCAGAGTCAGAGTCTACTCTGCATCGTTACCTCCACACTGAGCCATCTTCGGCAGAGGCACACTTTCTACTCGGTTATGTCCTCTTTCGCGACCAGAAGGCGAAAGAATCTCTTGCGGAGTTTACGGCAGGCGCCAAGATTCGACGTCCGCAAGCGGACGAGTTGAAAATCGTGGCCTCTGACTATGTCATCCTCGGCGACTATGGCGACGCCGATAAGTGGTTCACTCAAGTTGTAGCAGAGGTGCCGAAAGATGCTGAAGCGTGGTACCTGTTGGGTCGCACGAAGTACAACGAGAATGACTTTCCAACTGCCATATCTAATTTCGAGCGGGCGCTGGCCCTTCACCCTAATTATGTCGAGGCGGAAAACAATATTGGATTGTCGTGGCAAGAATTGAAAGACTCCACCAAAGCCCGTCAAGCGTTTCAAACTGCAATTGACTGGCAAGGAAACACACCTACAGATGCTCAACCTTTTCTCAATCTAGGGACGATGCTTGCCGAACAAAGCGAATTCGAAAAGGCTCTACCCTATCTCGAAAAAGCCGCCACGCTCAATCCAAACAATCCCACAATTCATGAGCAATTGGCTACGATCTACTCTTCGCTACATGATTTGCCTAAAGCTCAAGCTGAATTGGAAAAGGCCATTAAGCTGGCTCCCGAAATCTCGGCGCTCCATTTCAAACTAGGTCAAATCTATCGCAAAGAAGGTATTGCCGACCGCGCCCAACAAGAGTTTGACACTTGCGCTAAACTCAACAGCACGCATTCGTCAGCGAAGACGCCCAATCCGCCTTCACCGAATGTATCCCAGCCGTAATACAGATCGAAACATTGATCCAGGGGTGAATCGATGGTCCTTTTCCGGTTCGAGACTGTTTTGCAGGATGTCAGGTATGCTGCTCGTCAGCTATGGAGAAACCCCGGCTTCGCCATCACCGCAGTCCCGACACTGGCCCTCGGCATAGGCGCCAGCACCGCCGTTTTCAGCGTTGCATACGGTGTGCTCATCGATCCCTTCCCCTATAAAGACGCGCATACTCTGGCCACGCCAAAGCTATGTTGGCCCGATCAGCCGGAGTGCGGATGGAGAGCTTACACTCCGGAGCAGTTCAATAAGATCGCAGAGAATACCGACATCTTCAGCGGCATAACCGCGTCGACCGTCGGTAACGTTGTACTCACCGGCGAAGCAGAACCACAACGCCTGCGGGGAAACTTCATCACCCCGAATACCTTTGACGTGCTCGGTGTAAAGCCGCTCGTGGGGCGCGCGACAGTCGACGACGACGTTCGCCCCAATCACGAAGAGGTAGCCCTGCTGAGTTATCGATACTGGCAGGCCCATTATGGCGGCAGCCGCTCTATCATTGGGCGCAGCCTTACTTTTGATGGCCATGCCCGCACGATTATCGGCATCATGCCTCCACGCTTTTTGTGGCGCGGCGCCGACGTCTACCTTCCGATCCAAATGACCAATCAATACGAGGTGCAGGGGCAACGTTACTTTGCGCTCGTCGGCCGCCTCAAGCCTGGCGTCACCGAGGCCCAGGCAACCGCCGAACTAAAACCTGTCTTCGCAGAGTTCTCCCAAACAGCTCCATTCATATTTCCAAAAACTCTTCGCGTCGGCATTTTGCCGTTTGACGAAATGTTCAAGTCTGATCTTTCCAGTACTCTTCATCTGTTACTCGGTGCGGTCTTTGTCTTGCTGTTTATCGCCTGCGTCAACGTATCCAGCTTGCTACTGGCGCGCGCAGTCAATCGTGAACGCGAGTTCGTCGTCCGTGCCGCAATTGGCGCTTCGCGTTTCACCCTCATTCGCAACGCGCTGACCGAGTCGTTGCTGTTGGCGTTTGCCGCAATGCCCGTAGCTCTGGCCTTTGCCTACGCCGGCTTGAAAGCAATCCTGCGCATCGTTCCCACCGAAACTATTCCCGACGAAGCCGTTGTCGCCATGAACGTGCCCGTCTTGCTTGGTTCGCTCGCCATCGCATTAGCCACCGTATTGATCTTTGGTCTCGCGCCCGCTTTGCATAGTGCTAGCCCTCGACTGGCTGCGGCACTCAACAGCGTTCGTTCGTCGGGCAACCGCACGCAACGACGCATCCTGAGCGGCTTTGTCGTAACTGAGATTGCGCTTTCGGTGGCGTTACTCATGCTCGCAGGACTCATGGTCCGGTCGCTGATCGCCGTTGAAAATGTACCGATTCCTTTCTCGCCGAACCACACACTCATGATGAGCCTTCCACTTACTGAGTCGCACTATCCCACACCCGAAAGCCGCTCGCGCTTCTTCCGCGACTTGCTCGATCGCGTCCGCGTGATTCCCGGCGTGTCCACTGCCACCGTCGACTCGGCATACCCTTTTATGGATATGTATGCGGGCAGAGTGCAGGTAGGAAGTCAGCCTGTTGACAAACGAGTCGTCTCGATTCATCTCACCGATCCAGCATTCTTGACTATGTCAGATCGAAGACTTCTTCAGGGGCACTTTATCGATGAACGCGAGGTATCTTCGCAGTCGCATGATGCCGTGATTACAGAGAACTTTGCCAAGCGCTACTTTGCTGGAGAGAACGTCATCGGCCGTACTGTGTATCTGCCGGAATTCAAGCCCGATCGCAAAACTGCACTGCAGAATGCTGCGTTCACCATAGTCGGCGTGGTAAGTGACCTGCCTTTTTTCGTTGGCTTCAGAGAAGACTATCCGCATATATTTCTTCCTTACACCGTCGCTCCGGCAGCGGCCAACAGCCTGATCGTTTCTACATCTCTGCCTGCCGATGAGTTAGTGAATCCGGTTCGACGGAGCATTTATTCCATCGACAAAGATCAACCGATCGTCGATGCAATGACTCTTCAGCAGATGCTCGATATGTATGGCTATGCCGGTCCGCGATTCTCTCTTGCCCTCTTTGGATCCTTCGCCGGCGCTGCTCTTCTACTTTCGCTCGTAGGGATCTATGGCGTACTATCCTTTATCACTTCGCAGAGAACGCAGGAAATCGGCATTCGCATGGCGCTGGGCGCGAATCGTGGACAAGTAATGTGGATGGTATTGCGGCAAGCTTGCGTGCTTGCTCTAATAGGCGTGGCCGTAGGACTTCCGTTGGCCTTTGCGGCGGGTCGCTTTGCTAAAGGGGAGCTAATCAAGACTTCGCAGCACGATCCGTGGGCGATCATCGCGGCGATTTGCATCTTGCCGCTCTTGGCGGTGGCGGGAACTTACCTGCCCGCGCGTCGGGCTGCAGCTATCAATCCTGTGAGGGCGCTTCGCGCGGACTAACTGCGACTTATGCAATTAGTCCGTGAGAAGGCTGGCTGCGTTATTTGGTTATTCGACGTTCCTGCCTGCGCGACTACTGTGCAACGTAGGTCAAGCTCACCGGTTTCGCGTCTAGCGAAGGAAGCACATCGTAGAGTGGATGGGCCGGCTTCACTTCTGGATTTTCGTTGGCCACCGAGATTGCCAGGATGCGAATCTTGTCATTCTTCGGCAGCTTGATGGTCTTGGTGTTCGCAGGAAGATCGATTGCGTACCCGAACAAATACGAGTAAGCATACGTGACGTTCTGTCCCGTCGCATCGTGGTGATGAGTGGAGTACCAGGCAAGATCGGCCCGCTTGATAAAGCCTTCTTTCAAGCCGGTCATCTGGCCATAGTCGGCTTCCGCTTTATCAATCGTCTTCGAACTCCACTGCCGATCATCCCACTGGCCGATGAAGCCGCCCCAGTTCTGGATGTTCAACTCTGTGCTCTTGCCGCCAACATCGAACGTTACCTTCTGGTCGCCGTCAGTGGATGCCGCCAACAGATATACACGATTAAACGTGCCCGCGGGTAGGTTGATGGACTGGCCCTTTGCTGCAATAGCGTTCGGTGTACCCGTGTGTGCTGCAGCAAGCTGGAAGCTCACGTCATTGAAGGCGATTTCCTTAGGCAGCATCTCGGCAGGCAGCGCGTTGCCCTTGCCGTCAAATCCCGCCGATGCTTTCTCGCCATCGTTAGTCGCCGTCGCAACATCGTAAGTCAGTTTGACGGGTGCTGATTGAATGCCGGCAACCGTGGTGCTGCTAGCCGCCAAGTGAAACGCGAATGTGCGCGGCTGGTATGCACCGAAAGAAGTTTCGAGTGCGCCATCGCTTATCTTCGCAGGTCCAACCGGTTGCTCCTGTCCGTTAACTTCACGCGCAGCCATGATAGGCGCTACGAACGAAACGCGGACATTCGGTTGAGGTTTGCCATCGAGTTCGACGAGACGTACGACAACTTCGTCGCTTAGTTCGGCCTTCTTCACAGCAAGCACGCGGATGCGCGGGTTGCTTACTTTGAGAAGCGAGAAGCTGCGACCCAACGCACCTTCATGCTTTTCCGTCGCGAAAGCCATAAGTGGAGCGTTCAGCCGTTGCGCTTGCCAATCGGTTTGCGCATCACGCCAGCCGGCAGCATGACCTGCGATACCATAAACAAATTCATGGTGGCCGATGTCCTGCGTTGCCTGGTCCGGATATCCGCCCTGCACGCCTGGTGTGCGAATCAAGGTCAGTCGAATCGTGTTGTCGTTTGGCTTGTCCGATCCGTTCTTGGCGTCGGTCAGAATAGTAGCTCCATACTGGCCGCTCATGTCGGTCAGATCGATCCACTGATGCGAAGGCACTTCAAACTTCTTCGGTTCCGCGGACGGGCGCTCGATCGTTCCGATGTCCCAGTTATAGGTTGCGTTCTCGTTTATAGCTGTAAGTGGGAAGGTCGCTTTGAGGTTCGATTCGCGCGTGTTCCAATCAATCACGTTTCCGATTTCGACACGCTTGCCTGCGTCGCCTGCGGACAGTCGAACGGTCTGCACAAAGCGCGATCCCGCAGTCTCGCGCGAAACCTCAACGGCTACGCGCACCGGGCCGTTCTCAACTACGCGAATCTTTGCAGGGCCTGACACAAATGATTTGGGAACTGCCTGTTCCTGTTCCCAATCCATATTCCATGCGGGCCATTGCTCGGGATTGTCATAAGAAATCGCGAGACGCGCCGGCGCCGCGAGCAATTCCTTGCCAACTGTCTTATCGAAGACGCTGGCCACATCTCCGTCGGAGTTGATCTTCACGCGGTAGTACTGATTCTCCAACGAATCGTTGCTGACTTGAAGTTGCGAAGCAGCATCGGCTGACCCAGGCTGGACATCGTAAACCGCATAGCCGACCGATGGCGCGGTTGCAACAAACAACACCTTGCCATCTGAAATCTGCGCCGGTACTTGTTTTCCATCCGGATCAGTAACATGAACCGCCGTGGGCACACCGCCTGGAAAATCAACATTTGCTTCGACGACATCTTCGCGAGTAATGTTCAGCGGATTGAATACAACTACCGGTACTCCGGTGCTTTGCGTATTCATCGCTGCCGCAACGCCTTCGGTAGCACTCGTCAGCACCGTTGCGAATTGGTTCATGCCGATAACATCGTCGTTCCACGCAAACTCATACGACCGCGGCGTTGCTGTTCCCGCCGCCAAGTCGTGGAAGTGTGCGCCCATCGCCAATGTCCATGCGTCGTTAAGGCGCTGCAGCGGGTAAGGCCGTGCACCCAGCCATTCCGCAGCAATCGACGCTTTCTCTGCAGCATCGGCCAGTAGCTCTTCGTGCCTGATCCAACGCTTCTGATAAGCCTGTGACGTGAGCGATCCTGCCGAGTGATTAGTCAGTTCCATCTCACCCGTGAAGCGAGGAAGAGCTGCGGCCTGGCTAGGCGTGATATCGAGAAACATCTGATCCGCGTTCACTGAGATAACATGAACCGGACCATTGCCGACACTTACGGCCGGCCATTCCGGATGCGGTTGATGACGTGGAACGTATACCCCTGGAGGCGGAAGGCTCGCGCTGCCCTTGGTTACGATTGCTTCCAACGTCTTCACTGAATCCTCGCTGGGAGCCCCACCAATGTCGCCCGTGCCGTAATAGTGATAGTCGGTCAACACACCAGTGACCTTGCCGTTCAACGCGACTCGCGCCGCCCAATCGCCCTGATGACGGTCTAGATCGCGTTCCTTCTCGTCCTTTTCGAGCGACTCCTGTTGGTCCCGCAATTTGATGTATGCCTGAATGTCTTTCTGATCCATGGGCTGGTGGGCTTTCTGCAGCGGTTCGAGCTTTGCTCGCAGCGCACTCAGCTTTGCCTTTACTTCTACTAACTCTTGATTTGCCGGCTGTGCCGGTAACGGTTGGCTTAAATCCGTTTCGATCCCGCCGCCATAAGACCCGGGATTCACGCCGGCAATGACGCTCTCTCCATCTGGGCCGACCCACACGCCCACGTTAAATGGTGTGCCTTCCGGTGTCTTCTCAAGCGACTGCAAACCACCGCCGTCAGCCGAAGAACCCCACGTCAACTTCTGCGTCGAAAAGCCCTTCACACCGGAATGCGCAAGAATAGTCGGCAGCGAGGCGGGAAATCCAAAGCAATCGGGCAGCATATATTCCATGCTCGACTTGCCAAGTTCCTTGCGGAACCAGGTATTCCCATACAGAATCTGCCGGATAATTGCTTCGGCGCTCGGCGCGTTTACATCGCCTTCTTCCATTGAAGAGCCGGCCGGGAACCATCTGCCCTCTTCAACATACTTCTTTAACTTCGCGTAGTCGGCAGGGAAGTACTCTTTCATGAGGCGATAGCGGTTTGCTCCGCTGAAATTGAAGACATAGTGAGGATACTTATCGAATAACGCGAAGTTATCCTCCATCGTTTTGCGAAGGTACTCGTTGACAACCTGCGGATACTCCCAACGCCACTCCGTATCCAAGTGCGCATAGCCGACCACATAGAGGGTGGGCTGCTTGCTGAGATCGGGCTTCTCCGTGGTTTGGGCCTGGGTCATCCAAGGCCTAACCGTGAGGGCCAGCGCGACTACCATCAAAGTCGTGCAGATTTTTCGCATAACTACTCTCCGAATGAGAAAACGGTTGAACAGCATGATTTGGGCACGACCAATTCCATAGGTTCGGCCGCTGGTGCAGCTGGCAATGTCTCCGGCCACATCTATCTTGCAACTAACTTCGTGCGGGTTCGGCATAGATTCCAAATTCCGCTATGCCGAGTGTCTTTCCTTTGCCTGTGAGGTTCAATCGAATGCGCTCTGCAACCACCTGGTGCAATTGATGAACCTTCGTCTCAGTTACATCTGTGCCAAAAATGTCGTTCCATTTACCTTCGTACCAAGCTTCAACGCGATACGATGCAATGCGGCTTTCCGCGCCGTAGCCGTCAAGATAAACTGGCTCGACAACCGTGACCGTATTGAATGCGATAGCCTTGCCAAGATCGATCTCGATCCATCCTGATGCTTGTCCTTCGTCGCTTTCCCAATACGTGCGCGCATTGTCGTCGTTCGCAAGGTCGGGTCCACTGGTGTCGGCACTGCTACTAGCGAACGAAGGCCGCCCGCATGCAAGGTTAGGTGTAGTAATAACCACCGACTGCTTCAGTTGCGGTGTCGATGCCGAACGCTTCCATAACTTACCTATCTCGGCGAGACGATCCAATGCGTTCTGATCGAACTTGCCATCCCGATTCGGACCCACATTCAAAATCAAATTGCAGTTACGCTCATTGAATGGGATCAGCCACTCGTCCACCACTTGATGCGCTGGCCTCAACGCCTGCGTTGGATAATCCTTTTTCCAGAACCACTCGCTCTGCAACGTTGTGGCCGATTGCGATGGTACCAGGCTCCCCGCAGGAATAGTCTGCCCCGCGTGTTGTTCATATTGCTTGACGTCGGTGTAATACAAGATCGGCGCCGGATAGCTGCCCTGGTTGTAATCGCTCAACAGGCAGTTAGGTTGCATGCTCTTGACGTGATCATAAATCTCGCGAAACGGGACTTCATCGTAAGTCAATCGGCTCCATGCAGCGTTCCATCCATCGATGATCAGCGCCGTTACTTCGCCGTAGTTCGTCAACAACTCTGTTAACTGTGCCTTGATAAGTTCGATCTTCTGTCTGGTCACCGCATATCTGCGAATATTCGCACGCAGATCGAGGATCGAAAAGTACAGGCAAACCTTTAAACCGTGACTGCGAAATGAATCCACATACGAGCGAACGATATCGTGTTGAAATGCTGCCTGCTTCACACTCGGGCTGCTGGTTGCAGTTGGCCACAGGCAAAAGCCATCATGATGTTTGGTCGTGAGGCATCCATAGCTCATGCCTGCGGTCAGCGCGGCCTTTGCCCATTGATCCGTATCGAGCCCGCGAGGATTGAAGATCTGCGGCGAAGCCTTGGGATCGCCCCACTCGCGCTCTTCAAATGTCGCCATATTCAAGTGGATATACATGCCGAATCGAAGATCGAGAAAGGCTTGTTGAAGCTTGGTTATCGATGGCGTTGCTGCACCATCTGCAGAGACAGTCTTCATGCCGAATGGTTTTGCAAGAGCCACGGATGCGCTATATGTGGCCGCCACAACACCGCCGGTGAACTGCCTTCTGTTCAGCATCCCCATGTCCTTCCCAACTAACTTTGCTCGACCTCATTCGCAGTGGCATGTCGCTGCCGGCGATGAGAAATGCTCCTCCCGCGATATGCTTCCGAACCCTGGACTTCGACTTACTTCAACTCTGAAATGGGCGAGGTGTTCGGCAGTGATTGGTTTGGCGTCGCGGTACGAGCGTGAAAATATCTCAGCGGATTATACCCCTGCCAACACATGATTGGAAACGATACCATTTCAAAATAGTTTGACCCTTCGTTCAAGCCTCAATCGACTATTGCTCATACCGCTCATCCCCCTACTCATCTGTCAATCCCTGTCTCGATTTCATTCGCCATCCCCTCCCCATCCGGCGAGTGTGCCCACTCCTTGTACACTGAAGAGTCACCCAGTCTCGCGGACCCCACAGCAGGAGAGCCACATGGCATCGGTTATTCTTCCCGCAGTTCCATCCGAGTCCCGGCCCGGGCGCTTTGGCATCTATGGCGGGCGCTATGTGCCGGAGACGCTGATGGCCGCGCTCGTCGAACTCGAGCACGAATACGAAACCGCCAAGGCCGACGCAGCGTTTCAGGCTGAACTCACATCGTTGCTCAACGATTACGCCGGCCGTCCCACGCCGCTTTATTTTGCCAAGCGGCTTACTGAGCAACTGGGCGGCGCCAAGATCTATCTCAAGCGCGAAGACCTGCTCCACACCGGTGCGCACAAAATCAACAATGCGCTCGGCCAGGGCCTGCTCGCCAAGCGCATGGGCAAGAAGCGCATCATCGCCGAAACCGGCGCCGGCCAGCACGGCGTAGCCACCGCCACCGTCTGCGCGCTTTTCGGCATGGAGTGCGTCATCTACATGGGCGAAGTCGACATGGCGCGCCAGGAGCTCAACGTCCTGCGCATGCGTCTGCTTGGCGCTGAAGTGCGCGGCGTCTCCTCGGGTTCGAAGACGCTCAAAGACGCCATCAGCGAGGCCATGCGCGATTGGGTCACCAATGTGCGCACCACTTATTATGTGTTGGGCAGCGCTCTCGGTGCTCATCCTTATCCCACGATGGTACGGGATTTTCAGCGCATTATCAGTATCGAAATGAAACAGCAGATCCTCGCCAAGGAAGGTCGCCTGCCCACTGCGGTGATCGCGTGCGTCGGTGGAGGCTCGAACGCCATCGGCGCATTTTATGAATTCATTCCCGACGCCCAAGTCCGTCTCATCGGCGTTGAAGCCGGCGGCCGTGGCAGTGCATTAGGCGATCACGCAGCGCGCTTTTCAGGCGGCGCCCCCGGCGTATTGCAGGGCACTTTCTCCTACGTCCTCCAGGATGAAAACGGTCAGATCGCTGCCACGCACTCCGTTTCAGCCGGGCTCGATTATGCGTCTATCGGTCCTGAGCACGCGGCCTTGCACGATTCCGGTCGCGCTGAATACGTCTCGCAAGATGACGCAGCTGCCCTCAACGCAGTTGTAAAGTTGGCACGCACCGAGGGCATTCTGCCTGCGCTTGAGAGCGCGCACGCCGTGGCCGAGGCTCTCCGCATCGCACCCACGCTGTCGCCCCGTGACATACTAGTAGTGAATCTCTCTGGACGCGGCGATAAGGACATGGGTATCCTTGCCCACGAGCTGCACCTTCAGGGAGCGTAACCGCGAATTCCAATGGCGATTCAGTTCGATCGAAAACCTGGCATAGTGGCGTATCTGACGGCTGGCGATCCAAGCCTCGATGCCACCCGCGCCATTGCGCTTGAGGCCATTGACGCCGGCGCAGACGTGATCGAGCTGGGTGTGCCCTTCAGCGATCCCCTCGCCGACGGTCCCGTCATTCAGCGCGCCAGCGAACGTGCCGTTGCCCGCAATGTGAGCCTCGCCGACGTGCTCCATCTGGCCGCAGAAATTCGCGCCGCACGTCCCGCCGCGGGCCTGATCATCTTTACGTATTTCAATCCCATCATTCGCTACGGCATGAGCCGCTTTGCCACCGATGCCGCAGCCGCAGGAGCAGACGGCGTACTGGTTACCGACATGATCGTCGAAGAAGCAGGCGAATATCTGGCCGAAATGGCGCGCGTCAACCTGGCCCCAATCTTCCTGGCCGCGCCCACCAGTCCCGACACCCGTCTCGAAGCCATCGCGACTCACTCCAAAGGATTTGTTTACGCCATCTCGCGCGTCGGCATCACCGGCAAGCAACAGAGCATGACGTCCGATGCCGCCGATCTCGTCTCCCGCATTCGCCGATGGACCACGCTGCCTGTGGCCGTGGGGTTCGGCATCTCCAATGCGCAACACGTCGCCCAGGTGGCGGAGTACGCAGATGCCGCGGTCATCGGCAGCGCCATCGTGGAGTTGATTGAAAAGTCGACTCCCGAGACAGCGCCCGGCGAAGTGGCTCGATTTATCAAGGGTCTTCGCCAGCCTCAGGCGGCGTTGGCCCGGCAAGAGATTTAGCCTTCAGTCTTCAGCTTTCAGCCGTGAGTTGTCAGCCGTCAGCTATCAGCTCTCAGCCGTCAGCTTGGGGCCAAAACGGGTAGCAGCACGGGCAAACTGAAAGCTGACAGCCGAGAGCTAACAGCCAAAGCTAGCTTTTTCAACACGAGGATGGAATGACGCTGGAAGAATTGCGGAATCGAATCGATGTACTGGACCGCCAGCTTGTCGAATTGCTGAGCGAACGGGCCCGCGCCGCGCTGTTGATCGGTCATCTCAAGGCCGCTACCTCGCTGCCGGTCTATGAGCCGGCACGCGAAAAGGTGATCTACGCCAACGTGCGCGCCGCCAACAAAGGCCCTCTGCCCGACATCGAGCTCACCCATATCTATGAGCGAATCATCGACGTGATGCGTGCCCTGCAGAGGAACGAGTTGGCATCGGAAAGAAACGCCCAGGCGATTGCGTCGGGCCACGGCACAGGCGCCACCGAGGCGCCCGAGACAGGGACGAAACAATGATCGTAGCTATGCAAGAAAAGGCCACCGAAGAACAGATCGATGCTGTCATCGACGTCATGGTGGAGTCAGGTGTCAACGTTCATCGAACGACAGGCGCAACACAAAGCATTCTCGCCGGCGTAGGGCCGACCGCAAGCCTCGACCTCAGCAAGTTTGAGGTGCTGCCCGGCGTGCTCTATGTTCACCGCATCAGCTCGCCTTACAAGCTAGCCGGCCGCGGTTTTCGCCCCGAAGGCACAGTCGTCGAGTTTAGCAACGGAGTCAAGCTTGGCGGAGAGCGCGTGCTCGCCATGGCCGGGCCGTGTTCGATTGAAAACCGCGCCCAGATTTTCGAAACCGCGCAACGCGTGAAGGCCGCCGGCGGCACCTTTCTCCGCGGCGGAGCTTTCAAGCCCCGCAGCTCGCCTTATGCGTTCCAGGGCATGGGTATTCCCGGCCTCGAGCTAATGCGCGAAGCCGCCGATGCCCACGGTCTCCTCGTGGTCTCTGAAGTTATGGAGATCGCGCAGATCGAACCCATGCTCGCTCTCGTCGATTGTTTTCAAGTGGGCGCCCGCAACATGCAGAACTTCAACCTGCTCCGCGAACTCGGCCAGGTCCGCAAGCCCGTTCTGCTCAAGCGCGGCATCGCGGCCACCATCGAAGAGCTCCTTCTTTCGAGCGAATACATCCTCTCCGGCGGCAACTACGACGTCATCCTCTGCGAGCGCGGCATCCGCACCTACGAGACCGCCACGCGCAACACGATGGATATCTCCGCGATCCCTGTAGTCAAGAAGCTTTCGCACCTGCCCATCGTGGCCGATCCCTCGCATGGCACCGGCCGTCGTGACATGGTCGCTCCCATGGCCCGCGCCGCTGTGGCTGCGGGAGCCGACGCCATCATCGTTGAAGTCCACCCCAACGCCGACAAGGCTGCCTCCGACGCGGCGCAGACCTTATACCTCGACCAGTTCGACAAGCTCATGGCGCAACTTCGACTCATCGCCACCGCCGTCGGCCGCACCATCTAGGTCTCCGGCCGCTTATTCTTGTACCAAAGCTGGGTGCCCCATCCATTCCCGCGCTCTTTGCGGGAATGGGTGGGAAAGCACAATCCTCAAGGCAACGGGACTCGTACTACAGTTGCAGATATGAATTTCGGACGGAAGTACCTTCGAGCTTCTGAAAAATGCCTCCAGTTGTAGAAACAAATTACGGAGGAAAGTGCCTTCTAAGTTCTGAACCATGGTCTGCATCGTGGATACGAAACACGGTGTGAGCAGGGGCCTTCAGGCCCCTGAAAAATGGTCGGATCAAGAGGGCCTTTAGGCCCGGATCGAACCGCTCCGAGATAACTCGAACTGTTGTATAAGGAGCAAGTCCCCATGATCGAGCGCATCGCCATTCTCGGCACCGGCCTACTGGGCACATCGGTAGGCCTGGCGTTGCGCGCGGCCGGTTTTCGCGGCCAGATCGCCGGTTGGAACCGCAGCGAACACGGCGCACACACGGCCCTCACCATGGGCGCCATCGACTCCATCGCATCCGACCCCATTCAAGCCGCGAAAGATAGCCAGCTCACCCTGCTCTCCGTTCCCATCTACGCCACACTGGATTTGATGGAGCAGCTCTCCCCCGTCCTCGGCCTTGACCAACTCGTCACCGACGTCGGCAGCACCAAGGGTCAAATCACCGCCGCGGCAGCCCGTCTCTTCAACTCTCAAGATCGAGCCGCATTTCTCCCCGGTCATCCCATGGCCGGTAAAGAGCGCGGAGGCGCCGATCTCGGCGATGCCAACCTCTTTCGCGGCGCCGTCTGGCTCTTCACCGATGACCCCACATGGGAGCGCTCTGCAACCGCATCAGCTCTAGTAGCAGACTGGCGCCGCTGGGTCGTCGCCATGGGTGCGCGCGCCATCGACATTGATCCCACGCGCCACGACAAACTCGTCGCCTGGGTCAGCCATCTTCCTCAATTCGTCGCGACCGCCCTCAGCGCCCTTCTCGAAGACGAAGTCGGCGAAGCCCCAGAGCTCAAAGACGTCGGCGGCCGCGCACTCCGCGAAATGACCCGTCTCGGCTCCAGCCCTTACTCCATGTGGCGCGACATCGCCCTCACCAACACCGACGCCGTCGAAGCAGCTTTGTTTGCCCTCGAACAGCGCCTCGCCTACATCCGCGAAAATCTCCGCACCCCCGAGCTCCGCGACGAGTTCGAACGCGCCAATAACTTCCGCCGCGAATAGCGCTATTGTCCTGGCAACCAAGTACGGCGGGGCTCCCGGCTACTCGAAAAGCGTGGCGACCTTCGCCAGCACTTCATCCATGATCGGTGCCGGCAAGGTATCCACCTTGCGCGCGTGGCGAGCGGACAGGTCGAGTACGCGCGGTTGATCGCAGCGCACGACGCCGGTGGTCTTGATGCCTGTCACGGTCACGGCAAAGCCCAGGCGGCGAGCGAAGTCGCCGCCATTCGTAATCGGCAGGATCACGGGCAGCTTGGTCGCCTCATTGAACTCGACGGGCGATACGACCAGCACGGGGCGACTGCCGCTCTGCTCATGTCCTGCGGACGGGTCGAGCGACACCATATAAATATCGCCGCGCCTCATAGTAGCTCGCCACCGACGGCGGGCGCATCGACCCATTCACGTTCCTCGGCCGGTTGCGGCTGCGAATAGTCAGAAGAGGCCAGCAGCTCCGCGAGCGTGTAGCGCGGGCGTGGGCGGGGATTGACCACCAGGCAACCGTGATCGATGGCCAGTCCGACGGTTGCGCCGATTTGCAGATTCAATTGATCGAGAAAGGCAGGTGGAACGGCCAACATCACTGACCCCCCAACTTTGCGCAGATTGGTAGTATGCATTTGGCGAACCTCCGTGTGGTAATTATACTAAAGTATAACATAAGCCGTTCTATCGATAAAGACGAGATATTCCGACGGGAAGCATTGGCGGTCACTCGGGAACCTTGGGGTCGTCAAGCTCGAAGAAGCCAACACTGAACCCGGCCCATTGAAGTGCTGAGGTGATGTTGTAGAGGACTCTTTCACGGGTTTTGTCATCGAGAGTTACGTCTTGAGGATTGTTCCAACTGAGAGTCTTCGTGAGAAAGATGTCCATTTGGCCTGAGGCGCCTTCTCCGCTCAAAACGAGATGGCGACCCTCTTCAAAATAATCGTAACGATCAATCCGTCATGAAGAACCGGAAAAGGATAATGACCAGCCGTCGTCACTCACAATCTTGTTTTCGAACCATGGCCTGCGGAGAAGTGAAAGCGGTGGCACACTAGGCTGAAGAACAGCCGGTCTGCCTTTGCCCGGATCATAGGTTTCGCCATGGTTCGCAATGGTCATGGATTTGGAAGCAGTATACGCGGCGCGGGTTTCAAGGCCACTGTGAGCGTATTGTGGACTATCCGTAAGTCATCGTCCGGGTACCGATATCCACCGCCCCTTCCCGGATACTGTGAATTCGCGATGCCGCTTATCGTACCGCTTATGCGAATGATCTCCCCCATTTGCCCACCCGGTTCTATAAAATCGAAGTCGAATGAAAATCGATTGCACCAGACGTGAATTTCTCGCCCGCGCCACGGCTACATCCCTCGCTCTCGCCGCAACCGCAGCCAATCCGCCACTCTGGGCCGCCCCCACCGCCGGCCTCCGCGGGCGCTTCCTCACCCACGTCTCCGTCTTTCGCGTCAACCAGATTGAAGTCACTCCCACCCGCAACCTCGGTGAAGATGAATCCGTCGACAATCGCCCCGAACGCCTCCGCGCCCGCCGCGAAGCCTTCGCCAAAGGCTGTCCCGATGGCAAAATGACCTGGGCCATCAGTTGGCTCGCTCTCAAAGACGACCGCAAAGAGTATCAGGAAGGCCGCAAGCTCATGGCCTACTTCCACGACCGCTACGGCGACGAAATCACCTTCATCCCCGGCGGCTACTTCGCCCCCATGTTTGACACGCGCGAAAACAACCGGCGGACGATCCACTCTGCCCTCAGCCAGATCTCGAACCTGGTGGGCGGCGGTTATCGCCCCCAGTCCCTCGTCGCCGGATTCATGGATGCGGAAAATCAGCGCCTCCTCGCCGCTGACGAAGGCATTCACGTCTGCCAAGGCCAGATCTGGAGCCAGCACGGCATCGACAACGGCGACGGCGACGGCGGCATCTGCTACCCCTACTACCCCAGCCGCGAACACTACCTCAAGCCAGCCCAAGGTCCCGCTGATTTCATCGATTGCGTCTGCCTCGATGGCTGGACCTGCGACTTCCTCACCGCCCGCCGCAACGGCTTCGAAGGCAACTTCAACAGCCGCGTCGGCGTCGGCCCCATCGAGACCGTAGGCAACATGGGCACCGTCGCCGGCCGCAAAGAAATGATGGATACGACCGCCATTCACTTCGACGGCAGCGTCGCCGCCAACGGTTTCGGCTTCGTCACATCCATCTGGGAAACCTCCATCGGCCACGACGAAGACCTGACTTACTGGCTCCAGGCCGTGCGCGATCGCTGGCCCGACACCCGCGTCCTCACCGAAGGCGAATTCGGCCTCGAATGGCGCAAGCACAACCCCAACAACGCCCACCTCGACTATCGTTTCGATGAGAAGGGAACCGGCGCCCCCGGCTCCGAGAAGAACCTCGAAATCCAGTGGTTCATGAACCGCGAATTTCGCCTCGCCCTGCTCCGCGACTGGACCAAAAACGCGCCCGCCCAGGTCATCGACTTCACCCGCTATGATCTCAAGGCCGCCGAGCCTCAAAGCCCTCAGCGCGAATGGAGCCTGATGAACGTCCTCAACCAGAAAGGCACGCGCCCTCAAGACAAGCCGCGCCCCTTGCACGAACTAACCGCCGACGACCAACGCCGCATCTTCGCCCATTACCCTGAACTCAAGACCCAGGCCTGACGTCGTCCGCCTGAAGATGACTGCGCGAGCAATCGACCTATCTGCATGCTCGCGCAGCCACCATCACCAAGTCGCAATCGACCAGCCCGCTTACGGAATCGAAAATCCGCCAATATACCCGGCTCCGTTCCCACCTTCCATGTTGAATATATCGCCGCCTTCAGAGCCGGTTGTCACCAGGTTGACGCTCGTACTCCCATTGCCCGTGCCGTTCGTAGTGAAACCGCCGATCACATACGAAAACGAACTGTACAGAATCGTTGTATATGTCTGGACAACATTGTAAGCAGTGTTGGGCAACGCCCCCGTCACCGTGAACACCACCGTACCATTCGAGTAGCTCACGCTGCCGCTGCTCAACGGATCCTGCTTTCCTTGCGCCGAAGCGATCGCGCCATTGTTGGTTTTGGTCTCCGGCAGCAGCGTCAGGTTTCCCTGCGAATCCGCCGTGAATACCCCAAACTGCGGTGGATTTGCGTCATTCGGATCAAGCTGCACGACCACATAATTCCCAGTCGCGACCGGCGAAGCGTCAGGCCGGTAAGCGCTGTAGTTCACGTCGCCAGAAACCGTCACATCATTCAGCGCACCCAGATAATTCAGCTCGCCTGAACTCGCTCGCTGAAAGCGCGTCACACTCGATTCGTGGCCGTAAAAGACGTCCGCGTACGCAAACGTCTCGCTCCCTAGAATCGAAGGAACGTCCACGCCGCCGCCCGATTCTATGCTCGCGTTCGAGTCCCCTATAAAAGTGAACGACCCGCCGCTGTTGATCTTGTAAGTCTGGTATGCCCCGCACTCATCCGAGCCCCCGTTTTGGAGTACCACGTAGATGTACTCGCCCGTATGATCGAGCACCGCATTCGCGAGGCCGTTCTTTCCGCCGCCACACCCGCCACCGGCATAGCCGAGAAAGGGGATCTAGCCGGCTTGCGATTCAATCGCTCCGTTCGAGCCAATTCCGTAAGAGTGGATCAATGTTTGACCCAGCGTGAAGAACTTCGTCGAGGTGCTGCCAACTATCTGCCCGGACGGCTTGAACGGAGATCCGGAGATGGAACTCAGTTGCCCGCTTGACGAGGTGCTGAGACCATAAACGGGTCCCGAGGAACCCTGCGTTTGAATGTATACGTGAGCTGCGGTAGATGAGGTTGACTGCGCACCCGCCCCTGCGACCAAGGCGAGTAAAGAAAAGACCACAAGAGAACCGGAGAGGCAAAAGCCCCTGGCAGCATGATTCATTGGTATTCCACAGCGAGTGATGTATTGGCCGTTTTTCGATGTGGGGGAGAGGTGTGACTTCGGAAAGATAGCCAACCAAGGCAGCCGGATTGCAGTCGAGCGCGCGGCAGCCACGAAGTGGGGTGGCAGGTTGTCAAGAAACGTTGCTTCTTTGAGCGTCCGACTCAATGATTTTCATTATGCCTACTCTCGAGCGCTGGCCGGCTTCGCCTGCTACCTCTCGATATTCTCCCCGCCTTTTTCATTGACTAAGAATCGGCGGCTTTGAACGTGTAGGGTACGCATTCACACGGCATCATGGTATCTTGAGCTCGAGAAGGTTAATGCAACAAACCCCTTTTCTTCTATATTCAATCCCATACGTTGATGTGTCCTTCGGAAACCAAAACGGAATGGTCGCAGCCGAACGAATCGTCGGTCACTGGCGTTCGCTCCGACATTCGTTGGCGTCTTATCAAGCGCATTCTTTCCACCGCACCATTTCAGCAATCGCCGAGGTTGCATTCTCTGCTTTCTTACCTCGCTGAGTTTTCGATTCGCGGCAAGTCTGATGCTCTTACGGAACGCCAGATAGGCATCGCAGTGTTCGGAAAGCTCAGGGACTATAGCACTGCCGAGGACAGTACGGTCCGAGCGTATGTGAGGCAATTGCGGCTGGCGCTGCATGAGTACTTCGCAATGGAGGGTCGCCAGGAAACCCAGCGGGTGGAGATCCCGGAAGGTTCCTTTGTCCTCAAATTTGACTATGTCGAGCCACGTAAAAAACCATTGCCGATCTTCGAATGGCTCCAGAATCGCTGGTTGATACAAATCTTCTCTCTAGCTGCTTTGGCCACGGCAGTTGTATGCGCCATCGGCTGGCATCGCGCAATTCTTGTCAGCTCTCATCAGACCCCGCCATGGCCACTCAATCGAGTGCTGCAGGCAGACCTGCCTACCAGGATTGTCGTCTCTGACAGCGGTCTGATGCTTCGGCGTTTAGGTGACCATAGGATCACTCTTGAAGAATATTTGCAGCAAGACTATCCGCAACGATTGATTCCGGCGAATGTACCTCGGAAGGTCCAAAACCTCTTGAACTATATCGCGGACGCACAACTTACGTCTTTCGCTGACGTCAGCGCCGTATCTAGCTTGATGAAAGTGGCTGGCCCGTTTGGCCGGCAGTTGGTACTAACCCCGGCGCATGACATTCATCGAGACGATATGAAACAGGGTAATTACATCTTTGTCGGAGGACCGACTTCGAACCCTTGGGTAGCGCTTTTTATTGATAAACTCAACTTCCAGCCAGTCGAAGAAACCGTGGGGGGCGGTATGCACTTCCACAACCGCCACCCACTGCCCGGCGAGCGAATGGACTACCAGGGCTTGGCCAGCACTGGCTCAACCGGACAAGATTACGCAACGATTTCTGTGCTACCGGGCCAGGCAGGGCATGGTAATGTCTTGATCCTCCAAGGTCTGCGCCAGGCGGGGACCGAAGCCCTTGGAGCAGCCCTAGCCAATAACGAGGATCGTGCCGCGTTGGAGCAGGCCGTCGAGCGCCAGTCGAATTCAGCTGCGCCCTATTTTGAAGTTCTGGTTCGCTCGACAGCCCTCGCTGGGGCGCCGGTCTCGTTCACCATCGTCGCCGTGCGTATCATTCAGCCTGAGTAAGCCTGAATAGGTCAATATCAATTCCTTCGGCGGCTTCTGTTCCGCTGTGCCTCGAGCCACGGGGTTCCGAATCCTCGCGTTGATGGTCCTTACCTCACCCAAATATCCAAAGTGCAGGCTGGGAGCGAATCGCCCCCAGTCCACAACCAACTGCTCACCGCCCGGTGACACGGAACCAAGCGTTGCCGCCGGGTCCTAGCTGCTCGCCTTCAACACCTGCGCAGGCATGTCCAGGCTGAAGTCTGAGAAACCTTTCGGCTGATTGAAGTCGCTCATCCCGTCCGAGAAGACGGTCTTCTGCCCCGCCAGCACCGCTTTGCCGGTTTTCAGGCTCTCATTCGCGTTCACGGTATAGAAGTGGATCTTCTTGCCCGCCAAGTCAAACTGCATGAACCGGTACCATCCGTCGCCGCCTGCGCTGCCCAAAGTAGTGTTTCCCTGGTAGTCGGAAAGAACCTGGTAAACAGGGTTGCCGGCCTTGTTTTTGTCCACACGGATGTTCTCTCCCTTGGAGACACCAGCTTTCTTGCCCGATGGAGTTTCCACGCTCTCAGTTCCGCCGAAGGCATGACCGCAGAGAACTAGGAAGATCTGGTTGTTCGGAGCAATCAACTTGATCCAGATGTTTTCAGGATCGTTATAACCGTGAGGAGAACCCACCAGCCAGTCCGCGCTGTTATATGAAGGCTTGTCGGACGTATCTAGCGGTGGGTTGTCGTCGCCATTCTTTGGCGGGCTGATATAGGAGTGTGTCGTTACGATCGTCGGGTAGCCAGGGTAAGCATCGATCACCTCCTGGGCCCATGCGATTGCGTGGTCGTTCGCCTCGAGCTCGAGCGCGATGTGCAGGAACGTTTTGCCGCCGCCTGAGAAAATCTGGTAGCTCGACAAACCGTAGTTGCAGGCTGTGCCGGACGGAAAAAATTCGCCCGTCCCGTGTCCGCCTGCACCGTTGCTGATGTACCCGACCTTGTCCGATGCGCCTCCGTACCAGGACTTGCCCTTGAAATATTTCGAGTCTGAGCCAAAATATTTCTTCCACCACGACGCCGTGCTCACCAGCGGAGGATAATGTTCGGGAGCCACGTAGCACATGTTGTCGTAGTCGTGGTTTCCGATGGCTACACCGAAGGGAATCCCCGCAGCATCGAGGATGTCAATCGCTTCCGTCGCATTAACCCATTCAATGTCTTGGGCCGTGCCGAATCTCGTCGGAAAATCGGCCGGTTTTCCGTCCCCATGCTCTACCATGTCGCCAACATGCGTAACGAACGCTAGATTGAGTTCCTGCTTTTTGTCTGCCAGGTACTTGGTCTGGGCCAGGAAAAAGTTCTTGTTCAATGGCTGCTTGGTGGTCCCATCGACGTAATGCTGCGTATCGGCAATCACCGCGATGGTGAAAACCCCGGAGCTGGTTTGGGCTAGTGGCGATCCGAATAATATCCGTGAATTGGCTGCCGCCGCGACAGCCGCCACACCCGCTGCACCAAATTTAACGAAATCTCTTCTAGAAAGACTTTTCACTCTATTCTCCTTGCCTTAGATTTGCTTTACTTAAATGTCTAGGTCTGACTGTTTTTTCACCGTTTTAAGTGCTCCGCTGTCAGAGGGTGATAGGTAACTATATTTTCTGTTACTTCAGAGTAAACCATTTGTGACCTCAGAAGATGACCATTTGGTGAATTTGGAGGGGTGCTCACACCGACGAATGTCCTGCTCGGTAAACCCCAAATCCAGGCAGAATCGGGCCTTTTTTCTATATTCATCTCCGCCAACAACTTACGCCTGTTCAAAGATCCGAACCCCGAGCTACTTTCACAATCGAAGTTCGTTTGCGAACCAAACTTTGGTTACCAGTTGAGCAACGCCGCACCTGTTTTGGGCTTCCTTTTGGGTTCCACTTTCGTGTTTGTTCAAGCCTCTTATCCGCCGAAATTGGCAATTTTTCTCGCCAAATAGCCCTGCTATTTCATTCGAAAAGTGCGCTAATCCTCGCGTTTTTGACCGGTTTTTAGTCGAATTTCGACCAGATAGGATGCTGTGAATCGAGGCGTAACCTCGTATCTCGCGAGGGAACACTGTCTGCAATTTTCCTGCATTTTCGTGCAGAGAATGCCGTTTTCGTCCTCACATCGCACCCGCCTTTTCCTCTGCTAGAATTGGCGGTTGATCACCGTTCTATGCTTTGCTAAAACGTTTTTGCACTGAATCGGTCGTCATTCGTCGCGCGAAATGAGGTTTGTCCTATGAGAGGCATCACTCGTCGTCTGTTCGGCAAAACTGTGGCTGCGGCTGCTGTTGCCGGAGTCACGCTGCCCAAGATCGCTTCCGGTCAATCGCAGCCGCAACCCGCAAGTCTTCGTTATCCAAAGGGTTTCATGTGGGGTTGTGCCACTGCTGCCTATCAGATTGAGGGTGGTGCCCGCGACGATGGCCGCGGTCCGTCACTTTGGGACGTCTTTTCTCACACTCCCGGCAAGACCCACGACGGAGAAACCGGAGACGTTGCCGACGATTCCTACCACCTCTACAAAGAGGACGTGAAGCTGCTTAAGGCTCTTGGTGTCAGCGGTTACCGCATGTCGATGTCGTGGTCCCGCGTCTTTCCCAACGGCACCGGAGCGTCCAATCCCAAGGGTCTCGACTATTACAACCGCGTCGTCGATGAACTGCTGGCCAATAACATCACGCCCTACATCACCCTTTTCCACTGGGACACGCCCGCGGCTCTGGCTGGCGGCTGGCAGTCGCGCGACACGTCTAAAGCCTTTGCTGACTACGCCGCGTACGTGACCAAGCGGCTGTCTGACCGCGTGCACCACTTCATGACTACCAACGAACTGGTCTGCTTTACCGACCTCGGCTACAAGGTCGGCCAGTTCGCTCCCGGTCTTAAACTCGCCGACGGCCCCGTCAATCAGATCCGCCATCATGCCATCCTTGCCCACGGCCTCGCGGTGCAGGCCATCCGCGCCAACACGCCCAAGGGCACCCAGGTTGGCCTCGCTGAAAACGCCGTCGTCTTCGTCCCCGTGATTGAGACGGAAGAGCACATTGCGGCTGCCCGCAAGGCTACACGCCTGGGCAACGCCCAGTTCCTTACCGCGATCATGGAAGGCAAGTATCCCCAAGAGTATCTAGAACATGAGGGGGCCAACGCGCCCAAGGTCGAGCCCGGTGACATGGAAGCTATCGGCAGCAAGCTCGACTTCGTGGGGCTCAACATCTACACGCCGGAGTATGTACGAGCAGAGAATTCACCCATGGGTTTCGCCGTGGAGCCGCACCCGACCTCGTATCCGCATATGGCCTCACCCTGGCTCACCATCGGGCCGGAATGCATCTATTGGGGCGTCCGCAACGTCGTCGATCTGTGGAAGGTGCCTGCCATCTTCATCACCGAGAACGGCACTTCCTCTGACGATGTGCTCACCGCTGCCGGCCGGGTCGAAGACACCGACCGTGTCATGTACCTCCGCAACCACCTGACGCAGTTGCAGCGCGCCACCGCTGAGGGGTACCCGGTCAAGGGCTACTTCCTCTGGAGCCTGCTCGACAACTTCGAGTGGGCCGATGGCTACAGCAAGCGCTTCGGTCTTCACTACGTCGACTTCAAGACGCTGAAACGTACGCCTAAGCTCAGCGCCGACTGGTACAAGGAGGTCATCGCCCGCAACGCAGTGGTTTGATAGCCTTTGATAGCCAAGGAACAGACCTAAAAAGGGTTGGGATGCATGGGATTTCCTGCAATTCTACTGCAGATTGCAGTAGAATTGCAGTCGGAGGTCCCACATGCCCAGGCTTACTCTCGATATTGACGACAAGTTCAATCAGAGCCTCACCGAACTCGCTAACGGCACCACTAAAGCGGAAGTTATCCGGAGAGCAGTCGCTACCTATCAATATCTGAAGTCACAAGTGCCGGATCAAAGTTCCGGGAAAAGAGTCTCGATCACGGATGCCGACGGCAACGTGCAGAAAGACGTGATTCTTCCATAAGAGGGAGGCAGTCGAGGGCGTCCCAACCACCTCAGCACGAAGTTGTCATGATTTCGCCTGCGGAATCCGGAACTGCCAAAATGGCACCCGTCGACCGCTGGGGAACAAGGTTTGTTTGGTGGGCGGGCGCTTGGGTGCTGGTGGTCGGATCTGTCCTGCTCGGCTACTTTCTTTTCAATCACCCAAGCGTCCCGAACGCCGCGAACCAGACTCCGGATCAACTCAAAGAAACCCTGCAGACCTACCGCATACTCGACGATGAATTTCAAAAATCTTTGGCGTCAGTATTTGATCTGCTCGTCACAAAGACTGCGTTGCCGGTAGTGACGCTGATGCTGGGATACTTGTTCGGCAAGCGGCAAAACTAGATTCCGGCACACTCATCACTTTGTAGCCGCTTCAATCTCCGCCCATTCGTCCGGTCCGAGTTTTAGCCCTGCGGCAGCAATGTTTTCTTCAAGATGCGCAACCTTCGACGTGCCTGGAATGGGTAGCATCACGGGCGATCTGTGCAGCAGCCACGAAATCGATAGCTGTGCTAGAGAGCTCGAATAGCGCTTGGCAATCTCTGCCAGCGCCTGCGCCGAAGGCTGGTCCGGCTTCAGTATCTTGCCGCCGGCGATCGGGTACCAGGGCATGAAGCCGATCCCCCGCTGTTCGCACCACTTCAACGTCTCCTCGTGCCGTCTGTCGGTCAGCGAATATCGATTTTGAACGGTTACGATGGGCACAATTTTTTGCGCTGCTTCGATTTCCGCTGGACTCACTTCACTCAAACCGACGTGACGAATTTTGCCCTGTTCCTGCATCTGTTTCAGCGCGCCCAGGCTTTCCTCCAACGGCGTTTTGGGGTCGATGCGGTGCAATTGATAGAGGTCGATGCGCTCCAGCTTAAGCCGCCGCAAGCTCATCTCGACGCACTGGATCAGGTAGCCTGCGCGACCCACATACTCTGTCTTTGCCGGGCCTTGGCGCGTGATGCCGCCTTTGGTCGCGATGACCAGTTCGGCAGGATAGGGATGAAGCGCCTCGGCAATCAGACGCTCGGCAATTTCGGGACCGTATGCATCCGCGGTATCGATCAGCGTGACGCCAAGTTCCACGGCGCGTCGCAATACGCGTTTGGCTTCGGCCGCGTCGCTGGGTTCGCCCCAGGCGCCGTCGCCCACCAGGCGCATGGTTCCGTAGCCCAGGCGATGAACTTTAAGGTCGCCGCTGATAGAAAACGTGCCGCTCGCCGCGGCTGTTAGTGTACTCATGACTCTTCAGATGCTACTCGACGGACGTTCGTGTGGCCCAATGACCGGTGGGCGCGGGCTTTGCCGTACATTGGAACTCGACACCAGCGCAACACGTATAAAACACTGTAGAGCAAGGGAGAATCAAACCATGAGCGGCATAGCCTATCCGAACACACAAGCCATGTTTTATGAGCAGTATGAATCTGTTCGCCGCGATGAGGTGATTGGCATTCTCCTGGCGCTGTTCCTGGGCGGATTCGGCGCTCACCACTTCTATCTGCGGCGCACCGGCCTGGGAATCCTCTACGCCTGCTTCTGCTGGACGCCGTTTCCCTGGGTCTTGGGGTTTATCGAGTGCTTTTTCATGCCTGGCCGGGTGCGCGAGTTCAACGCCATTCAGGCTGCCGGTATTGCCGCTGCTCTCGGGATGAGCGTGCCCCTCGGATGGGGCTGGCCCACGAACGTCCCAGTCAATGCAGCGCCGCAGCCCGTCTATGCGCCGGCCGCTGCGACTCTCCCCTTAGCTGGAACGCTAATCGCCTGCAGCAAGTGCCAGCAGACTAATGTAGCTGGCTCGCGATTCTGCTCGGCCTGTGGTGCGGTGCTCTAACCCGCACCTGGCAACTGCTTGAAACTACATGTTTGCGTGGCCCGAACGCATTGACTCGTTAAATTGTGGCTTGGTGAAGTTGAGTGCCGCGTCCAGCGCACCCTTGAACTCCGATGCCCGCGCCATCAGTTGCGCGGTCGGTGCGGCAAATTCGCCGTTCAGGGTCATCAAACCCTGCGCGGCCTCGTCGCCTGCCATGCGAAGCAACTCCTGCTCGGTGGTGTTGAGATACTGCGCATCGCGCGGGTCTGCGATCCACACCGGTTTGCCGTCGCCGAGAACGCCGGAGAGCCAGTAGACCTTCGAGAGCAAGTAGTCCAACCGCTGTTTATCGCTGGTGTCGTTGAAAACAAACTGCTTCTTCCAGCGGCTATAAAACCGCGTAGTCACGGGCACCGGCTGCCGATTGCCCGATTTGAGGAATTCCAACTGCCCCAAGTCGACCGTCTTGCGAATGGCGTTGTAGACAAAGGTCTCGGCGAAGGGCTGCTCCATGGCCGGCACAATCTCGGCGAACGTGACCGTGACCGACGCAGCCAGCTTGGCATGGAGATTTGGCGGGTTGCCATCGGCCAAGTGCATCTCACCATGGACAATGTAGGTGTCGGCGCCAGAAGTCGACCGATGGAACGGCCATTGGAACTTGCCAAATGCCAGCGGCAGTCCGCCCAAAGTCACATAGCACTCAGGCCGCGGATTGTGCAGGCGCTTGGCCTCAGCCGCAAGGTGGGCCGTGATCGTGGGCAGCAGATTCGGCTTGTCAAAATCGAACCCGTTGCTCAATTCGAGTTGAAGCGAGCGGCCGGCCACATCCGTCAGGCCAAGCTCAAACACGGTGGTAGGCTGACCATGGAAATCGCTGCCCTCGGTGACTGAAACCAAAGCGAGGCCGGCTTTCGCAGCGGCTGTTTCCAACGACTTGACGAGAGATGACTTGAGTTCGACTGTCATTTTTAGGGGAATCCTGCCTTCGAGATCTTTGCATTCCCATTCTAAAGGGAGCGGCCTTCGACATGCCGCATTTACAATATCAGGTGTGCAGACTGAGCCGTCCTCGCCCATTATTCTCGCTGAGAACTTGACCAAGGTCTATACGCAGGGCCGCATCCTAGTTCCCGCTGTTCGTGGAGTTTCAATGTCGGTCCAGCGTGGCGAGTTTGTGGCCATTGTTGGTCCGTCGGGCTCTGGCAAGTCGACGCTCTTTTATCTGCTGGGTGGGCTTACGCGCGCCACTGAGGGTCGCGTGGTAATCGACGGTGTCGACTTTGCCACTCTCAATGACGCTCAGCGCACGCGCCTGCGCAAACACCGTATCGCATTCATCTTTCAGAAGTTCAACCTGCTGCCGACGCTCTCAGCCATGGGCAACATTGAGATAGCCTATGCAGTCAGCGGCCGCAAAGAGCCGCTCGATCACGTCTATCTCGATCATCTCTGCGATTTGCTCTCGATCCGCGGTCGTCTCAAGCACCGTCCGTCGGAACTGAGTGGCGGCGAGCAGCAGCGTGTAGCGATAGCCAGGGCTTTGATTACGCGGCCGGCGATCGTATTGGCCGACGAGCCTACGGGGAACCTCGATACAAAGAACTCCGACGCAGTGCTGCAGATGCTTTTGCGGTCCAATCGTGAATTGGGGCAGACTACGCTGATGATTACCCACAATCCCGAGGCTGCATCGATAGCCGGACGCATTCTTTACATGCGCGATGGGGAGTTTGTCGCGCCGGATAAAGTGCTGCGCGCTAAGCCGATAGAGGCAGGATGTGAGACTCCGGGTGCGCCGGCAGTTTGACCTCATTTCGCCCGCCCAGTATACTCAGTCTTGCGACATGCGGGAGTAGCTCAGTGGTAGAGCATCGCCTTGCCAAGGCGAGGGTCGCGAGTTCAAATCTCGTCTCCCGCTCCAATCCGCCCTCCGGCGCCAGCCGGATTGGCTACGGTGGATTGGAGCGATCCGCAAACTGAATAGGCTGCCCTGCCAAGGCGCGGTACCCAAGTGGTAAGGGAGAGGTCTGCAAAACCTTTATGCGCCGGTTCGATCCCGGCCCGCGCCTCCAAAATTCCCTCCTTAAATTCAATAAGATCAGCATAGTAGGATTGTTATGCACACCGGTCCACAGGTGTGGCTATTTCGTCCTCAATCGTGGTCAATCGGCCAAAATGGGGCTGAATCGTGCTGGGGGGGCGGACAAAAAGCGGACAAAATATCAGTGGGGGGGCGGACAAAAAAAGAGGAAATGATCACGTCGGGTCGAGTCGTCCCCTGTGCATTGCCCACCGCGGGAGCGTTTGCCAGCCACGCCCCCAGCGACGCTTCGACCTTTAGTTCGCTCCAAGAGGGGCAATGAATGCTGCCTTAGGTTCAAGGTTCCGCCGATCTAGCACAGGCAATCCGAAGCCGATTGAATCATCGACTTCGGCGGCCAGTGAGCGAGGGCCCAGGGAGACAACAGCGGCAGATGCGCATTCCATCGACCACTTGGCGGCTCCGATGCTCTTTATTCGATCGACTGTCTGGGATTTCCGTACGGGATTGGGTGAGAAGGTTAGAGACCCAGCATCTTGGAGTCTGCCGACTCTGGAAGCGCCTGAGCGCCGGCAGTGAGATTGCGGGTGTCCATCGATACCCGCCGCGAATTCTCCTTAGCCTCGGCGGTCATGATCGACTGGTCGTAGCGTGCCATCGCGGCCTTCTTGTGGTCGGCGGTGGGGTGAATGTACTTTTGGACCATCCGAATGGACGCGTGCCCGAGAAGAGCCGCAAGTGTTGGCAAGTCGATGTTCTCCTGCGCGACGCGGGTTGCAAACGTATGCCGCAGATCGTACGGAACGAAGCCGATCGTGACACCCTCTCTGGCGGCCTCGGCGACAAGGCTGTCATGCGCGGAATTGATCCGGCCAATCGGCTTTCCGTGCCTCCTTTTGGAAGGAAAGATCCATGGAGAATCTCCCTCCATCCGGCGCTTAAGAATTGCTCGCGATTCCGTGGTCATATCGAGCTCCCGCTTCGCTGCCGTCGACTTCCCTTTGCGAATATGAATCAGGCCACGGTCCAAATCAATGTCCTCTTTGGCAAGCGCCGTGACTTCCTCCGGGCGCATCCCCTGGTTCACTATCAGACGACCAACATCGTGCAAGTTTGGAAACTTCCGCGCTCGATTGAAGTAGTCCGTCTCCTCTGCGGCCGTAAGGACATGCAGCCTGACCGCGTCCGCATCAGAAGGAATTTCGACCTCGTCGATCGGGTTCTTCTTCGTCCAATGCTTGCGAATCGAGTACTGGAAGAACGAACTCAGTGCATGTAGATCGTGACGTATCGTAATGTCCCGGACGTCGTGTTCGGTCACACGCCAACTTGTGTAGTCATCGATTCTTCCTGGATCGATCAGGTTGACGCAGTATTCCGAGAAGAACTGCAGTGCACTCGCGAGGCTTGTCTTGATGCGCCTGAAACTACTGGGGTGTTCGCGGTACTTCGCTTTCGCCCAGACCAGAAACTTCTCAACAGCATCATCAAACTGGCAAACCACAATTCTCTGGGTTGGGCCGGTCCCGTCCTTTAATGCCCGCCTATAGTCGAATTCACACTGTTGAGCCTCCGTCCTGTTTTCTTCGGTGTCGGCCAAACCGGTCGTTTCCGCGTATTCCTTTCCGTTGAACTTGAACCTGAAGTGCCACGTTCCGCATCTTGCTCGTAATGCCATTGTCTTCTCCAATCAATTGGGACTCAGCCCAGGTGTCTATGTGTTCTTTGAGGTACCAGATGTTCTTTCCGACCTTTAAGTAAGGTGGACCCTTGCGT
>Ga0224528_1000362_pt1 | contig 36329 bp, 39 predicted proteins | sample CBST25metaG_2_FD_179888 | JGI IMG/M metagenome (GOLD analysis project Ga0224528, IMG submission 179888) | Peat soil microbial communities from Stordalen Mire, Sweden - C.B.S.T25 | ecosystem: Environmental > Terrestrial > Soil > Wetlands > Peat | place: Sweden: Norrbotten County, Stordalen Mire...
TTCACGGAGAAATCGCCAACCAAAACTTACTCCATTCCCGCCGCTCCGGATATAACTACTTAGGAACCGCTCTAATGCGCGCGCTTTACGATGACGAATACGCCGTCGGGAAATTTCTCACCGGTGAATTCCACTACGCCTTCGCGCACGAAACCGCGCAGTTCTTTGATCTCCTCACGGTCGACGGGAGGTTTGGCATAGGCATCGGCTTTGGGTGCGGTGGCTCGTCCCATGCCACGATCCATGGCAGCGTTTGCCAAGCGGTCGGCGTCTTTGTTCAGGTGGCGCAGCACGTGCCGGATCTCGAATCGATCCAGCTTACGGATCAGAGACTTGGCCTCGCCGTAGATTGAGAGTAGGGCTTCGCTGCGGACCTTGTACTGGCCTTTCATTTGCTTCACCAAGAGTTCGGAATCGCTGACGATTTTCACCGTCCCGTAGCCGTTTTCTACCGCATACTCCAAGGCGGCGATCAGGCCGGAGTATTCGGCAAAGTTGTTGGTTTGTACGCCGAGAAACTCGCCGAGTTCGGCCAAGCGCTTGCCTTCCGCGTCTGTTATGTATGCGCCGTAGCCGGCGGGACCGGGGTTGCCGCGCGAACCGCCATCGACGTGAGCCACCATCACCTTGCTGCTGGGAGTGGGAGTCGCGTCGGATTCGTTGTTGTCGTTAAAGAGTCCGCCTGTTTTTCCAAATGACATAGCGCGAGTGTATCGCAAAGCGGGTTACGGAAGAGTTGAGGAAAACCTACTCCGATGACGTTGGCTGGTGGGATGTCAGCAGGTGATCGACAGCTTGGGTGGCGCGGAGGAGTCTCTGCTCGGGGGTTCCTGAAACCTTCAGCCAGGGCGTTGATTCTCGCGAGAGTTCTTCCTCGAAGCGTGAGGTCATCCACTGACGGATGCGTTCGCCATCGCGGATTCCGTCTTGCACAAAGGGAATCTCAGAGCCGGTCAGGATGTAGAGATCGTAAGTACGTTCGTGGGCGATAGCCTCGACTTCGGCGGAACGCGCGCCGCAGTAACGTTCGTGCCAGATGGCGGTGGCCATCGCGTCGGTATCGCAGAACAGAATGCGATTCGACTTGGGAGCCATTTCGTCTTCCCACTGGTGTTGGACGTGCGCGATGTGGACGAACTCTTCACTTTTCCATCGGTAGCGCCACAGATCAATTCCCGCAGCGGCCAGCTTTTCGCTGTACTCGCGTCCGTACTCGGGAACCCAGGCGGTTTTGTAGTGCTCGGCGAGCTCTCGCGCAAGAGTCGTGGTTCCGGTGGATTCAGCTCCAACGATACAGACACGTTTCAAGCTTGGGGCGGGACCTTGCTTAACGACCATCTTTCCTAGCGACCATCTTCCAGACGCAATGCCAAGCCTTTCGGTAGCCCTGCTTGCAGAATGCGCTCTTGCGCTCCGGCGATGTCGTAGGGCACGCGGTAGAAGAGGATCTCTTGGGCGGTGCTGTCGTAGATGGCAAATGCGGCACGACGGTCACGGTCTCGGGGCTGGCCGACGGAGCCGGGATTTACCAGGTACTTCATTCCGGGGACCAGCTCCAAACGAGAAATCTGGATGCGAGACGCGCTGTTTACCCATTCAAGGGGGAGAGCCTCCGCAAAATTTTGTTTTTGCGTAAACGCTCCCTGAATATGGGTGTGTCCGAAAAACGTGAGGTGGAAGGGCGAAGCCTCAAGCGCTTCGCTGGCGCTGTACTCCGAGGCGATGTAGGTATCCTCGTCGACGGGCGAGCCGTGCACAAACTGCACGCCCTCCCATGTAGCATCGCGGAGGGGGCCCATTGGAAGATCGCGCAACCAATCCAGATTGTTGTCACTCAACTCGCTGCGGGTCCAGTTCGCGGCATCGGCGGCGATAGGGTTGAAGTTCGTCGTGTCTTCCAATCCACAGCAGCAGCGGTCGTGATTGCCTCTCACGTTGATGGCATCGAGCGCCCGCACGAGTTCGATTACCTGGTTCGGGCTGCCACCATAGCCGACGACGTCACCGAGGTTGGCAACGGCGTCGTACTCTGGAGCTGCGTCGAGGCAGGCTTCGAAAGCTTCCAGATTCCCGTGGATGTCGCTGATCAGGAGTAACCGCACGAGCCAGATTATAGATGTTAGATACCTTTGGGGCGCTAGGTTCCGCAACTTCTTGATAAATGGTGGCAAAAAGCGGGTACATTAGCCTCATGCAATACGATTTCTTCTCCGCGTTCTGCCGTCGCGCCGTGTGGCTTCTGCTTGTCTCGCCGCTTCTGGCGCAATCTGCTCCTTCTGCCGCTCCTGTTGCCGACCCGGCAGCTTACTTAGCCCAGCAATTTGGAGCTTCGTTCAAGCTGGATCCGAAGATTGCGCCAATGTATGGCGATCTGAATGGCGACGGGGTGGAGGATATTGTGTTGGTGGCAACCAGCAGCACTCCTCTGCTCTCGAAGGAGCAGTTCAGCTTCAAAGTGGAAGATCCTTACGACGGCTACTTTGGAACTGGAGACACTCGGATTACGACGCAGTTTTCGTTGCACTTCGACGGTTCGTCGCGCTGCATTCTGATTGTCTTCGGTTGGCGTCTGCCTCCGGTCGAAAAGTCGAAGGTGATCAACAAGTTCGTCCTCATTAATACGCCATTTGAGTCCACCAGTATTGTGAATCTCCGTCTCAAGAAGAAGAACCTGCAGGCTGTTGAGGCCATTGACCGAACGTCGCTTCACTCTCTTGTTTTCTGGGATGGAAAACATTGGCACTGGAGAGCTCAGGGTATGGAGGGCGACGACACCCTGTTCATGCCTCCGCAGAACTAATTAGCTCTGGTTGGTAATCTCTGGCTATAATGCCGGGTCATGAATATTGAACAGAAACTCGCAAAGCTAAAAACGCGCGACGAACTCGCCGAAGCCGGTGGTGGTGAAGAACGTCGTGCCCGCGAACACAAACTAGGCAAGATGACAGCTCGCGAACGCATCGAATTTCTGCTCGATGAAGGTACGTTTGAAGAGACCGACAAGTTCGTAACCCATCGCACTACGGAATTCGGAATGGGCGATCAGGTCGTTCTGGGAGACGGCTTCGTTACAGGATACGGACGCATTGAGGGACGGCTGGTCTTCGTTTTTGCTCAGGATTTTACGGTTTTCGGAGGGTCGCTCTCGGAGACCAACGCGGCAAAGATCGTCAAGATCATGGAGCAGGCGGCCCGAGTTGGCGCTCCGGTGATCGGGCTGAATGATTCGGGAGGCGCACGAATTCAGGAAGGCGTGCGCTCACTGGCGGGGTACGCGGATATCTTTCTCCGCAACGTACTTTCCTCGGGGGTGGTTCCGCAGATTTCGGCCATTATGGGACCGTGCGCGGGCGGAGCTGTTTATTCTCCGGCCATGACGGATTTCATCCTCATGGTTGATAAGACGGCCTACATGTTCATCACGGGGCCGGAGGTCATTAAGGCCGTTACTCACGAAGAGGTCAGCAAGGACGAACTCGGCGGGGCGGAAACTCATAACTCGAAATCCGGAGTTGCTCACTTTCTGGCTCACGATGACGCCGAGTGCCTTTCGATGGTGCGCGAGCTGCTCAGCTTCATTCCGTCGAACAATCTCGAAGAGCCTCCGCGTAAGGTGACCACGGATGCGATTGACCGCGCTGATGTTCAACTCGATACCGTCGTTCCGGCTGAAAGCAATTTGCCTTACGACATCAAGGACGTCATCACTCGCGTGGTCGACGATGCTTACTTTTTCGAGGTGCAGGAGCACTACGCGAAGAACATTGTCATCGGCTTTGCTCATTTCAACGGACGCTCGGTGGGGATTGTCGCAAACCAGCCGAACTTTCTTGCTGGAGTGCTGGATATCAATTCGTCGGTGAAGGCGGCTCGTTTTGTGCGGTTCTGCGATTGCTTCAACATTCCGCTTGTTACCTTTGAAGACGTTCCCGGCTTCTTACCGGGAATTCAGCAAGAACACGGTGGAATCATCATGCATGGCGCAAAGCTGCTTTTCGCTTTTGCTGAAGCCACGGTCCCGAAGATCACGATTATTACTCGCAAGGCCTATGGTGGGGCCTATTGCGTGATGAGTTCCAAGCACATTCGCTCGGACGTGAATTACGCGTGGCCAACGGCAGAGATTGCCGTCATGGGACCGGAAGGCGCGGTGAACATTGTCTATCGCCGCGAACTCGATCGGGCAGCCAAGGAAGGCGTGGACGGACTCACCGGAGACGCTGCATTTGCTAAAGTGCGGGCCGAGAAAATCGAGGAGTTTCGCGAGAGCTTTGCCAATCCCTATGTTGCGGCAGAACGCGGATACATCGATGGCGTCATTCGGCCGCGCGATACCCGCAAGAAGATTATTCAGGCGCTCGAAATGCTCGACGGTAAACGGGATAAGAATCCGGCTAAGAAGCACGGGAACATTCCGCTGTAAGGGTTCACAAATCTGGCCCGAGCCGTGATGGCTCGGGTTACTTTTCTCCGAGCTATAGAGTGCGCGAGAGGTCGCGGTGCCGCCAACTTGCTCATGGGGCACACGTTGTCTTTTCTACTCCAGCATCACAGGGGTTTTTGCGTGCCCGGTCGTGGTCATTCCGATGGCGGCAGCCAGAATCAGGCTTCCTCCGACCCATGCCAAGGGTCCAAGATGGTCGCCCAGCAATTCGACTCCCAGCAGCGAACCTATGGCCGGTTCAAGATTCAGAAATATGCCCGCGCGAGACGCGGGAACGCGATGCATGCCCCAGTTCCAAAGCAGCGTAGTCGAGGCCGTGCAGAGGATCCCGCTCGCCGCGAGGGCAAGCCACACCCGTCCGGTTATGCCGTGGACGGGAGGTGCGCCGCCCGCCGCGAGCACCACCACGCACAGCATCGCCGTTCCGCTCATTAGTCCATACGTGGTCACCACGACAGGTGGATGCGCTTGCATAAGCTTCTTGTTCAGCAGAATCCATCCCAACGCAAGAACCAGCGACAACACCACCAGCAGATCTCCTGTGACGCTTGGTCTACGCAAATCGGAAGAGGCCCTTGCCCCACCCACGACGATAAGCGACACTCCGACGGTTGAGCCCGCAAGCGCCAGCCATCCCAGTGCATGCAGCTTCTCATGCGCAAAGAGCGAGGCTGCGACGGCCAGCAGCACCGGCATCGTACCTACCATCAGCGCAGCATGAGCAACCGTCGTGAGTGACAACCCGTAGAACTGAACGAGAAACTGCACAGGGACGCCAAGAAAAGACGCGAACAGCAGCACTCGCCACTCTGCGGCGCTCAGTCGCGCGGGATGCTGCAAGACCAGAGGAACCAGCATCACGCAGGCGAACAGAAAGCGGTAAAGCACCATGTGCATCACGCCCATCTCGGTCAGCGCGATTTTGCCGAAGAAGAACCCGGTTCCCCACAAGGCGCTCGCCAGAGCGCAAGCTCCATATTCAAGGACAAACTGCTGCTTGCCCGTAATAGCTGAATTGTCCTTCATTGGATTATTCTCGCAGACAAAGCGGGACCAGATGGAATGGGAAGCCTTCCGCACCGACCTCCGACTCCGCATCATCTAAACAGCATGCCTGCTCCTATGCTCGTTTTCGACGGAGAATGCTCATTCTGCAATCGAGCGGTGCAGTTCATCCTCGCGCACGAGCATCGCTCGGACTTGCTCTTTGTTCCTCGCGATTCGGCTCTTGGGCTGTCCTTGCGTGCGCAATGCCATTTGGAGCGCGTCGAGTCTCTGTTATGGATTGCGGGCGGTCAGGCGTTTATCGAGTGGGATGCTGTGGCGCACACTGCTGAGTATGTGGGAGGCGGTTACGCACGAATGGCGAAGGTGGCGAACATTCTGCCTCGGTCGCTCCTCATTGCTGGATATCGGATTATCGCTAAACTTCGCAAGCGACTCGCGGGACGGCCTAAACAATGTCTGCTGCTTACTCCGGCACAGCAGCAGCGCTTTCGCGAATAGAGCGGTGGGCTGTGAGAAGGCGCTCCCTGTACAATCGTGGATGTATGCATAGCCTTCCTTTGCCCTTGGCGGCGTTCTTTGCCGGAGTTCTATCGTTCCTCTCTCCCTGCGTGTTGCCGCTCGTGCCGGGGTATGTCTCGCTGATTTCGGGCGCGAGCGTGGAGACCTTGCAGCAGGCTGACCGCAAGCTTCTGCGCACTGTGATGCTGAACTCCCTCTGCTTCATCATGGGGTTCAGCGTGGTTTTCATTTCGCTGGGAGCGGTGGCCACCAGTCTGGGGCAACTGACGCAGCAGTATCATCGTCCGCTATCGATCTTTGCTGGAATTGTCATCATCATCTTCGGACTGCACCTTACGGGATTGTTCAAGATCAATGCGCTGTACTCGGACAAGCGTCTGCACTCGGTCAAAGGCGGTTCCAGCCCGCTTGGGTCGTTTCTTATCGGTTTCGCGTTCGCCTTTGGTTGGACGCCGTGCATTGGACCTATTCTTGCCGGAATTCTTCTGCTCGCCGGTTCGCAGGACACGGTTTTAAAAGGGATTGTTTTGCTTGCGGTTTATTCGGCGGGGCTGGCCGTGCCGTTTCTTCTTACTTCGCTGGGAGTCAATCGGTTCCTCGGCTTTTACGCTCGTTTTCGGCGTCACCTGCACACGGTTGAGGTTCTGAGCGGAGCGTTGCTTATCGTTTTCGGGTTGCTGATTGCCTTCGGGCGCTTCACGTTGCTCTCCGGATACCTGGGGTTCCTGAATCGCTTCTCTCTGTAGTGCATCTGAATTGTTAGTGGCAGGAGTGTTCGGCGTGAAGCGTAAAGTCGTTGTGTTCGGTGTGATGGTTGTCGTGCTCGCGGGTTTGTTGCTGCTGGCAAAGTTCCGGGACAAGTTCCCTGCTGGCCATCGGGCCTCGTCAACCGCTGCGGCAAAGGGACACGACGCTCCTGACTTTGTGCTCACCGATCTGCAAGGGCACTCACTGAAGCTCAGCGATTTGCGCGGCAAGGCCGTGGTTCTGAACTTCTGGGCAACATGGTGTCCGCCTTGTAAAGAAGAGATTCCCTGGTTTGTCGAACTGCAGAAACGCTATGGTGCGCAGGGATTGCAGGTGGTCGGCGTTTCGATGGACGATGGGGATCAGAAGGACGTCGAGAAGTTTGCTGCCGAAAATTCGATTAACTATCCGGTGCTCCTCGGCAAAGACACGGTTGCGGAGCAGTACGGGGGGATCGAATACCTTCCTACAACTTTCTATATTGACCGCAATGGTGTGGTGATGGATCGGGTGTTCGGGCAGCCGGGGCGCGACGAAATCGAGCAGAGCGTGGAGCGTGCCATTGCCTCGGCGAGCAAGCCGCGCCTATAGAGTTACGGCTTTGGCCGTGGAAATCCGCTAGACTAAGTTTCAGCTATGAAGCTCTTAAACCTCCTTGCATCCTTTCTCGTAGTTCTGTGCGCCTCAGCCGCGCTGGCCCAAGGCGGGTCGCCAGCAGTGACCGTGGCACCGATCGCCCCCATTCAGGTAGTTCGCGGCGGCAAAGCTCCGTTGAGCATTGCGATGCAGGTGAATAAGGGCTTTCACGTGAATTCCAATAAGCCGAACGATGAGCTTTTGATGCCCACGGTGGTTCATTTGAACCCGCCGGAGGGGATCATGATTCTGAATCTCCAGTATCCCGCAGGATATCAGCTATCGCTGCCTTTCATGGGGAACGATAAGCTCAGTGTGTACTCGGGATACTTTACGGTGAATGCCGAGGTTCGCATCCCGAAGTCTGCGGCGCTCGGAACTCTGCGCGTACATGGCGAGGTGAAGTATCAGGCTTGCGATAATCGTCAGTGCTTCCCGCCTAAAACAACGCCGCTGGAGTTCGACGTAAGAGTCGTGAAACCAGCGGCCAAGAAGAAATCAAATTACACGCCCGCGAGTCCGAATATTCGTTAGTGTGCGTGTGCCAGTGTCGGTTGCTGCGCGGTGTGCTCGATTTGCGTGCCTAGTACTTTTAGGAACTCCGCAAGCCAAGCGGGATGTGCTGGCCAAGCGGGAGCGGTGACCAGGTTGCCATCGACATAGGCCTCGTCCACCTTGATGTCCATGTAAGTGCCGCCGCCATTTGTTACCTCGGGGCCTACGGCCGGATAGCAGCTACACTTTCTGCCTTTTACAACGCCTGCCGCAGCCAAAATTTGAGCGCCGTGGCAGATGGCGGCAATCGGTTTTGTTTTCGCGTCAAAGTGGCGAACGATTTCCAGCACTCGCGGATTCAGCCGCAAATACTCCGGTGCGCGGCCTCCGGGAATCACAAGCGCGTCATAGCTTTCCGGTTTCACGGCTTCAAAATCCGCGTTTACCGCAAAGTTGTGTCCACGTTTTTCGCTGTAGGTCTGGTCGCCTTCGAAATCATGGATTGCAGTGCGCACGCTCTCTCCCGTTTTCTTTCCGGGACAGACTGCATGCACGGTGTGGCCCACCATCTGCAACGCCTGGAAGGGCACCATGACTTCGTAATCTTCAACATAATCGCCGACGAGCATCAGGATTTTCTTTGCCATTGTCTCCTACCTTTCAAAACGTACCGCGTGCAATAGATTAATCCGTATCCAGCTCACACGCACGCCAAATACCAGCTACACACAAGCTATCCGCAGGTCCGATATGTCACATTCCTCGCCTGCTTCGCTCTGCTAACATCTTTGCTATGGAGCAGTCCTCAATTCAAGGCAAAGTAAGAGTTCGCTTTGCCCCATCGCCCACCGGTCAGGTTCACGTAGGTAACGCGCGTACCGCGCTTTTCAACTGGCTGTTTGCACGCCAGCAAGGCGGAGTGTTCATCCTTCGCATCGAAGACACCGATCTGGAGCGCAGTGAAGCGCGCTACGAAACCCAACTCGTCGAAGACGTAAAGTGGCTCGGTCTCGATTGGGACGAAGGTCCCGATGTTGGCGGTCCTTATCCGCCTTATCGTCAGAGCGATAAGTGGCAGGTTTATCAGGATTACGCCGAGCGGCTGGTTAATGAAGGGAAGGCATATCGCTGCTTCTGCACTCAAGAGGAGCTTGAGCGGCAGCGCGAAGAAGCGATGAAGCAGCAGCTTCAGCCGAACTATCCCGGTACCTGCCGCAATCTTTCTCAGGATGAAGTGGCACGGCGGCGCGCTGCGGGAGAGCCTTGCTCGATTCGCCTGAAGATTCCGCAGAAGCCGATTCGCTTTCATGACATTGTGCGTGGGTGGGTCGAGTTCTCTAGCGACGTTGTGAGCGACCTCATCATCGTTCGCTCTACGGGAGTACCCGTCTACAACTACGTGGTGGTTGTCGATGACGCAGAGATGAAGATCACGCACGTCATTCGCGGCGACGATCATCTTTCGAACACTCCCAAGCAGGTTGCTCTCTATGAAGCACTCGGCTGGGAGGTTCCGGAGTTTGCTCACCTCTCGACCATTCTCGGACCGGACAAGGAGCGTCTCTCGAAGCGCCATGGCGCAACGTCTCTCGCGAATTTTCGCGAGATGGGAGTGCTGCCGGAAGCGCTGATGAACTACATGGCGTTGCTTGGATGGGCTCCGACGGGAGGCGACCGCGAAATCTTCTCGCCCAATGAACTGGTGCAGGAGTTCGACCTTTCGCGCGTGACACCGTCGCCTGCGGTTTTCGATTTCGAAAAGCTCTACTGGGTCAATCGTCATTACATCAAGGAATCGGCTCCCGAGCGCATTGCTGCGTTGGCCGAGCCTTTCTATCAGCGCGCATTAGGAGTGGATGAGCTGACGCCGGAAATCAAAACCTGGCTCGGCCACATCACCGCTTCGATGGTGTACTCGGTCAACAAGTTGGACGAACTCACCGAGCGTGCAGCATCGGTGTTGCACTTCGATGCTGCGTCGGCCATCGCCGCTCCGGAGAATGCCGAAGTGCTAAACGCTCCCAGCACGAAAGCTGTGCTCGATGCGTTTGCTGCAAAAATTTCTGCTGAATCCGAGCCGATTGCAGCGGACCGCTTCAAGGCTCTGATCAAGGAAGTGCAGAAAGAGATTGGAATAAAGGGGCCAGCTTTATTCCATCCCATTCGCATCGTGCTCACGGGGTTGCAGTCGGGACCGGAGTTCGACAAACTCGTGCCGCTGATGGAAGAGGGTGCAAAGCTCGCATTGCCGACTCCGATACTTAGCGTAAAGCAGCGTTTTCAAGCGTTCCTGCAGGAGCAAAGTCGGGGATAGGTTACAAATATTCGAACTGTAATGATCTCAGTTTCAGTAAAACAAAAAAGCGTCGCGCAATTCCTGCGCGGCGCTTTCTTATTAGTAGAGCGTTCTATGCTGCGTTCTTGAATTGATCGCGAAGAGCTTTGGCTTCGTCGTGGGCGGCCAGAATGCTGTGAGACTGCCGTTCGATAATGGTGTGCACATCCATTGGGAGATCCACGCGGAGAGCTTCCTGGTAGTTCTTCTTCGCGGTGTCCTCTCCAGCTTCGACGGATTCAAGAATGCTGATATCACTACCACCCAACATTTGTTTCAGGTCGAACCATGCACGATGCAACTTGTTCGAAATGCTGGTCCCACGGTCGGGATCTGCCTCGCCCAAGTGCTGTGCCTCGGCTTCCAGTTCACCCGCAAACTGTGCTCGCTCCAGCGATTGGCGTCGGAAGAAGTCTTTCAATTCGGTGCTATGGGCGTGTTCAGCGGCGTCGCGGTAACCTTCTTGTCCATCGCGGCAAGTCTCGATCAGCTTATCAAGCACATCAATTGTGGTTTCAGCCATATCTTTGCTCATCCTTTCTAACAGTGGTGCCAGCGAGTGAGATGGCGCATTCCTGCGGGGGTTTGCAAGGCCAGTTCTAGAATCCTGTGTTTGAATATGAGTTATGAGCAAGACGAACGCCTGCCGCATTCTCGATTCACTCGGCATCCACTACGAACTCCGTGAGTACACGGTCGACCCGGATGATCTCTCGGCCGAGAACGTTGCAGCCAAGGTGGGCTATCCTCCCGAACAGGTCTTCAAAACCTTGGCGGTCAAGGGCGACCGCAACGGAATTGCTGTTGCCGTGATTCCCGGAAGTTACGAACTGGATTTCAAGGCTCTTGCGCATTTCACGGGGGACCGCAAGGTGGAGATGCTGCCGCTGAAGGAAGTTCAGAGTGTCACGGGATACATTCGCGGCGGCGTCACAGCGCTTGGAATGAAAAAGGACTATCCGGTTTTCGCCGACGAAACTATCGAGATATGGGATACGGTCTGTGTGTCGGCAGGGCAACGCGGGTTGCAGATCGTCATTGCGCCCGCAGATTATCTGCGCGCTACGTCGGCCACGATTGGAGAGATTTCACGCGAGAAGAAGTAAGAGTCACAGAAGAAAATCCCCGTCCGGAGTCGAACGGGGATCGCACAACTCGTTCCGCGTTTATGCTTCTCGGCTCCATCCACGTATCTTTCCGATTTCTTCCACAGGGATTTGCAGGTACTCCAGAAACTGCTGATGATCTTCCGGTGCCTGCTTTTCAAATTGTTGATGCCAACGCCGCATATCCTCTTCGCTGAGTTTGGCGGCATGCATGATGGAAACCCATTTCTCTTTTGTCATCTCTGATGTTCTCCAGTTGCCATCCTCGGCTTGTAGCATCCGCAAAATGGCTTTTTGATGCTCGCGAAGCGTTTCGATCTCCTGGTCTAATTCAATCAGCCGATGCTCTAGAACAGCAGTTGCCTCGTTCGGTTGCTCGCTGAGAATCTGCTGAATGTCGCTAAGGCGGAGGCCTGCGTCTTTGTACGCGCAGATCGTCCGCAGCCGTTCCAACTGTTGCGTTGAGTATCGGCGGTAGTTGGAATCAGAGCGGCACTCTGGCGACAGCAATCCGATGGACTCGTAGTAGAGCAACGTACTTCGACTGAGTCCGCAGATTTTCGCGAGTTGGGAGACCGTTAGCATCGCAGCACCTCTACTTTCAACCCTGCAGCTTTAGACAGGTCAACAGGTATTTCTCGTGAGCGTCAGGCGAGAAACCTTCGCAACGTGGCTTCCAGCTCGGTGTCTTCAAAGTGGAATCCTGCCTCCATCAAGCGATTTGAAACTACACGTTGGCTGGCGAGAAACATTTCGTTGGCCATCTCTCCTGCCACGGTTCGCAGGGCAAACGCAGGTACGGAAAGTACCGTGGGGCGATGCAGCACTCGACCTAGTGTGCGAGTGAACTCCGCGTTGGTCACCGCTCCTGCGGCGAGATTGATTGGCCCATACAGCAGCTCAGTTTCCAGCGTAAAGCTGTAGGTCCGCGCCGTGTCTCTTAGGCTGACCCAGCTCCACCACTGCTGGCCACTTCCCAACTTCCCGGCAACTCCATAGCGAAATGCGGGCAACATTTTGGCGAGCGCGCCGCCCGAGGGGTCGAGCACCAGAGAGGTTCGGAGGTGGGCAACGCGAACTCCAGCCATTGCTGCTGGTTCGGCGGCTCGCTCCCATTCTCGGCAGACATCGGCGAGGAATCCGATTCCGGGCTCGCTCTCTTCATCCAGTTTCTCGTCGCCACGGCTTCCGTAGTAGCCAATTGCGGAGCTGCAGATGAGAGCACGAGGCTTGCCGGATTGCTGGAAGGCCAAGGCCGCAGCACGGGAGATTTTGTCAGTTCCCGCAACTCGGCTATCGAGGATCTCAGCTTTCGCTTTTTCCGTCCACATCGTTGCCACGGGGCGGCCTGCCAGGTGCACGATGGCGTCGAATTCGGCAACCTGCCCGGCTTCGAGCGAAGAACCCTGCTGCCACGTGACGTCGCCCGGATTGGCCTTGGCAGGGTCGCGAACCAGCCTGTGGACCTCATGCTGTTGTTTGCTCAGCAGAGAACAAATTGCTCTTCCAATCAACCCTGTGGCACCACTGACGAGCACTTTCATAGCGTATTTCCGCCCTCGGAATCATACTGCGTCGCTGCTGCATCCGATGCGTTAGGAGCAGCTTGCGACGCCAAGCGCTTGGCGCTGAAGGGAGGTTACAAGCTAAAATCAATTATGGCGAGCTTTCGCGAGCAGACAGCAACGAATCTTTTAACCGCCACGCGGTTTCGAGATCTGCTGGAGATTGCCCGCTCCAACCGACCCAATGACGACCTTGATATCGTCAAGCGGGCCTACGATCTCTCCCTCGAACATCACGCGGGACAGCTCCGCGCCTCAGGCGAACCCTACGTCGTTCATCCTCTCGAAGTAGCGATTCTGCTCGCCAAGATGAAGCTGGACACTACGGCCATCGCCGCCGGGTTGCTGCATGACTCCGTAGAGGACACCAGCGTTACCACAGAGGAGATCAAGGAAAAGTTCGGTGAGCAGGTTGCCCACATCGTCGAGGGCGTAACCAAGATCAGCAAAATCGACTTCGCATCGCGCGAAGAGGCGCAAGCGGAAAACGTGCGCAAGATGATGCTTGCCATGGTGGATGACATTCGCGTCGTGCTGATTAAGTTGGCCGATCGCCTCCACAACATGCGCACGCTGCAACATCTTTCGCCTGAGCGCCAAGTGAAAATCGCCAAGGAGACGCTGGAGATTTACGCGCCTCTTGCGCACCGCCTCGGCATGGGCAAAGTTCGCGGCGAACTCGAAGATCTCGCGTTTCCCTACGTCGATCCTGTCGGATACAAAATGGTTTACGACCAGGTCGAGGCACTCCGCCAAGACGGTGAGCGCGCACTCGGGGAAATGGTCGACACCATAGGGCTCAAGCTGAAGGAAGCGAACATCGCCGTAGTTCGAGTTGATTCACGTATTAAGCGGATGTACTCCATCTATCAGAAGATAGTGAAGCAAAAGATTACGGCCGACCAGATGTACGATCTCCTGGCGCTGCGGGTGATTACCTACTCGGTCAATGACTGCTACGCCGTGCTGGGAATCATTCATAACGCATGGCGTCCGGTGCCGGGGCGCATCAAGGATTTCATCGCTATGCCGCGACCCAATCTTTATCAGTCGCTGCATACTACGGTGATCGCTGAGAATGGACATCCCTTCGAAGTGCAGATTCGCACGGAAGAGATGCACAAGCTGGCGGAAGAAGGCATTGCCGCGCACTGGAAGTACAAAGACGGGCCCATCTCGGCGCGCGATGAACAGCGACTCGCGTGGCTGCGTCAGGTTGTCGAGTGGCAGCGCGAAATGGCCGATCCTAGCGAGTTCCTGTCCACGCTCAAGATCGATCTTTATCCCGAGGAGGTTTACACCTTTACGCCTAAGGGCAAGGTGGTCATTCTTCCTCGCGAGGCTACGCCAATCGATTTTGCTTACACGGTGCATACCGAGGTTGGGCATTCCTGCGTAGGGGCCAAGGTGAACGGGCGCATTGTGCCATTGCGCTCAAAACTGCGTTCTGGCGACATCGTCGAAATCATGACGCAGACGGGCCACAATCCAAGTCGCGATTGGCTGGGTATTGTAAAGAGTTCCCGGGCGCGGCAGAAGATCAAGCACTGGCTCAATATTCACCAGCGCGAGCGGGCCATCGAAATTGGTCGCAAGCTGATTGAAAAAGAAGCGCGAAAATATCGCATTGCGCTTAAAGACATCAAGGATCCGGAGCTTCTGAAGGCTGCGCTGGAATACGGCGTCAGCAAAGTCGACGACCTGATGGCTGGCATTGGATACGGCAAGTATTCGGCCCGCTCCGTACTGGCCAAAGTGCTTCCGGGTAGCAACCTGCAACCCGGCGAGGAACTGCAGGGAGCGGCTTCGGCGGTCAAGCGCGCATTTGGGTCGGACACTTCCGCGATTACGGTGAAGGACACCGACGACCTGCTGGTTTATCGAGCACGATGTTGTAACCCGATCCGTGGTGAAGAGATTGTCGGTTACGTTACTCGTGGTAAAGGTGTAGCCGTACACAGCAAGGTTTGTTCCAACGTGCAGAACCTGATGTATGAGCCAGAGCGGCGACTCGCCGTGGAGTGGTCTAGCAAAGAACCCCGCATCGCCGGTGCGGCTCCTGCATATCCCGTAAAACTTGTGGTTTCCAGTGACGACCGCACGGGCATGATTACACAGGTTTCAGCGGTCATCAGCGGTGAAGACGCCAGCATCCGCCACATCGAGGCCAAGACCGGAGGCGATTACGCCACCATCGACATCGTCTTTGAAACCCGCGACGTCAATCATCTTAATCGAATTATCACCGGCATCCGCCGCATCCCGGGCGTGCGAGATGTTGAGCGCGTCCAGAAGCTGAATAGCTAACCCATGTCTCGCTTCGCCAAGAAAACCCAGTCCGAATCCACTACCCTGCCCATTCACGTGCAAGCCGTTGAAGTTGCCTTCGTCTCGCTGGAACGCACTCAGCGCGGCTTGGTTGGAATGTTGATTGCCTGTGCCGTTCTCGGAATGACCGTATTTCAAGGACCTCCGGGTACACTGGGGCACCGGACGTTTCTGCCGGTTATTTTCTCCACCACGCTTCTCACGTTTGCCTACACCGTACGCAACTCGATGGTTCTTCCGGCGCTGGCAGAGTTGCGACGTGATCCACGCGATCAGCAGGCGCTTAAGCGCTGGAGCCGCAATAACCTGATTGTGCAGTCACTTTGCGCCGGAGTTGGATTGATGGGATTTGCCATGCAATTGATGGGAGCGGCCATAGCGATTTCGCTGACGCTGTACGTAATTGCGATTACCTACTTGTTCCTGCTGCGGCCGATCAAGCCTTAGCTGTTCCGCTCTGTGAGCGGGACGGTTAGAATGTTGGTTTCACTGGAAAAACGATTCAGGAGAGACATACATCATGCGCGAAGTCATCGCCACTCACAACGCCCCACAGGCTATCGGTCCTTATTCGCAGGCCATCCGCGCCAATGGTTTTATCTTTGTCAGCGGCCAGATTCCGCTGATCCCCGCGACCCAGCAGATCGTCGAAGGCGGAGTGGCTAAGCAAACTGAGCAGGTCATTTCCAATTTAGAAGCAATTTTGAGTGCGGCAGGCAGCGGTCTGGATAAGGTCGTGCGCACGGGAGTTTACCTGAAGGATATGGGTGAGTTTGCGGCCATGAATGACGTGTATGAGCGCTTCTTCCCGCAGAATGCGCCGGCTCGCTCGACGGTCGAAGTCGCCCGTCTTCCCAAGGATGTACGGGTCGAGATCGACGTCATAGCTCTGGCCGAGTAAGAGTCCAAGAAACGCTGGTTCCCATTCAAGCGCATTGTATCTAGCTTGAGTGGGGATCGTGCTTGCTCAGACCCGGTGCACCTCAACCTCGACGAATTCCTTACGCAGCCATTCGACACGGCGTCGCCAGGCGACGGCCAGTACGCAGCCGATGCTGATCAAGCCTGCGCTCAGTCCAAACCACAATCCACGCACGCCCCAGCCACGTCCGAAGCATAGCCACGCGCCTAGCGGTAAACCAATCAGCCACCAGCCGACGAAGTCCGTAATCATCGCGATGTGCGTGTTGCCGGAGCCTCTTAGGGCACCGATGGCCGTGACTTGCACGCCATCAAAAAACTGGAACACCGCCGCAATCGCCAGCAGCGAGACGCCAACCTTCGCGACTTCAGGATCGTAGGTGAAAATGTGCACGATCGATAGCGGCATCGTCCAAAGCACAATGGCCGAGCAACTCATGAAACTAGCGCTTAGAGCCACGCCGCTCCAGCCACTCACATTGGCTGCCTCGGCGTCGCGACGGCCAATGGCGTTGCCCACCCTTACCGATGTCGCCTGCGCGATGCCCAGAGGAACCATGAACGTGAGCGAAGCCATGATGAGCGCAATCTGGTGTCCCGAGACGGCCACCGCGCCGAGTCTGCCAGCGACCAGGGTACTGGCGGAGAAAATTCCAACCTCAAGTGCGATCTGGGTCGCTGCGGGAGCACCTAGCCGCACAATTTTGGTGATTCGCTTGAAGTAAACCCGGCCTGCATAACTCAACAGGTGCCACTGCTCACGACGGTCCCGCCATACGATGTACACGAGCAGGACGCATATCATGTAGCAGCGTGCGAGCGCGGTCGAAATGCCGGAGCCGGTTGCTCCCATCGCGGGGAGTCCAAAGTGTCCGTAAATCAGCGCATAGTTTCCGGCAAAGTTGACGATGTTCGCCGAAACCATGGCGAACGCTACGACCTTCACGCGATGGGTGCCCTGCAGAAAGACGCGCATTGCCACAAAGCCCATCAGAGGCGGCAATCCGCAGGCCATGGCGTAGAGGAACGGTGTTGCCTGCCGCACGATCTCCGGAGCAATGCCCATCGGGAGCAGCAGCCATGCGCTAGCGGCCACCATTAGGGCGCAGAGCACTCCCAGAGGCACTGCAAGCTGAGCACCGGCCCACAGAGTCCGAAAACACTCCTCGACCCGTCCTGCACCGAAATCCTGCGAAACCATGGAGTCGGTTCCGAGCAGCATTCCTTCGCAAACGATGGCGAAAACCACGAATACCGCCGAACCCAAACTGACGGCAGCCAGCGCCGTCGGACCCACGCGTCCGATCATTGCAATGTCCACAAAGTTCATGGACATCCATCCCACCTCGCCCATTACGATAGGCACGGCAAGGCGCAATAGCGGGGACATCTCGCGACGGAATTGGTGCAGCCGGATCATCGGATTCTTAGCTTAAAACGAGCAGCAAAAGGCCTCCGCGTCGGCGGAGGCCTACACTTATCCCGGCATCGCGCGGAGCGTTGTCCGTAATCCGGGTCCGCAATCCAGCGCGCGCGGGGCTGAACCTTACCTTGAAACGAGAACTAACCCTTGGTGACTTTGCCGCCGCGTAGGCAGCTCGAGCAAACGCGAATTTTCTTCGTGTTTGTCGTGCCCTCGACCTTGGCCTTCACCGGATGCAGGTTTACGTTCCAGCGACGGCGGGTCTTATTGTTGGCGTGCGAAACGTTATTGCCGAACTGCGGACCTTTGCCGCAGACTGAACAAACCTGTGCCATGACTAACTCCAAAATTTTGGAACCGCTTGGGCTTTCGACCGCTGCTTTACGAAATCGAACCGTAGCAGCATGGGAGTGCAACCCAGGGGGGCAACCCAGAAAGAAACGCGCGGAACCTGAAATGAACAAAAGAGGCTGGTCGCCAAAACCTGATTCTACCCGAGCCTGTGGATTTCAGCAACCCAAAGCGGAAACGAGGAGCAATCAACCTTGCTTCCATAGACTACACTAAACCTCATGAACGCAGCCCAACCCGCCGCCATTCAGGTCCACAAAACCAGCGGCACCACCATGGAAATTGGCTGGAAAGACGGCCACCAGAGCACTTATACCTTCACCTATCTGCGTGATGCCTGCCCGTGCGCTTTATGCAACGAAGAGCGCGAAAAGAGCGGTCGGCAGCCCGACGAGCCAACTTCGCCCGACACTGCCGGACCACTGCAGATGTTCAAACCACAGGCACGTCCGACAGAAGTTGCACAAGTCGGCAATTACGCGATCCGTTTTAGTTGGAACGACGGCCACCAGCACGGAATTTATTCCTGGGATTATCTTCGCGACTGGTGCCCATGCACAGATTGCCGCGCCGCCCGACATTCGGTCGACGGGCTCAAGCACGATATTGACACCCATGTTCCCCGCGAAAAATAACGCCCGAAGTCATCGGAGACTCGCAAACAAGGACAGAACGGTTTGGAAAATAACGGTTTGGGAAACAACACCATGAACGCAGAACGTCCGGTTGTTCTCATCACGGCAGCCAGCCAGGGTATTGGCCGAGCCATCGCGACACATCTTTCCCGTCAATGGACAGTGGTATTGCTGGCGCGGTCTCCGGAGATCGTCGATGCCGCCGAACTGCTCGGCGGTTGCGGAGTGCAAGGGTCGCTCACCGATCCTGCGGCCCTCGAACGCCTTGTCCAAACCGCGCTCCAACGGTATGGACGCATCGACGCACTGGTAAACAACACGGGCCATCCAGCGAAGGGAGACATTCTTTCGCTCACGGACACGGACTGGCAAGAGGGTTTCGATCTGGTGCTGAACTCCGTGATCCGTCTGAGCCGCCTTGTTCTGCCGGGAATGATTGAGCGCAAGGGTGGAGCCATCGTCAATATCTCCAGCTATGCGGCCCGCCAGCCGGACCTGGAACGTCCCTTGTCCAGTGTTTTCCGCGCCGCGCTCTCGGCTTGGACGAAACTGCAAGCCGAATACGGAGCGCCTCACGGCATCCGCGTGAATTCCGTGCTCCCCGGCTTTGTCGATTCCTTTCCTGTCGGACCCGCCGTGCTTGGAACGATCCCTTTGGGGCGCGCCGGACGTGTCGAAGAACTCGCAAACTATGTGGGCTTTCTGCTCTCTGAAGACGCCAGCTATATTACCGGGCAGAATCTCTTGTTTGATGGCGGTATGATGCGGGGGCTGTAGGCCCGCATCGCCCGTGAACATCCTTTGCTATCAGCCAGATGCTCGCATCTATTCTGACTCCTGTCCAAACCTGTTAGTCTTTCCATAGACCCTTCGGTCGCTATTTCTCTCATGGAATTTCTAGCAAAGCTCAATCCGCAACAGCGTGAAGCTGTCGAAACCGTGCGTGGCCCTGTGCTCATTCTGGCCGGAGCCGGTTCGGGCAAAACGCGCGTCATTACGTATCGCATCGCGTATCTTGTGCAGCATGAGAACGTCCCTGCCGACCGCATCCTGGCCGTCACGTTTACCAACAAGGCTGCTAAAGAGATGGCCGAGCGCGTGGATAAGCTCATCGGGCAGCACTCGCTCGCAAAGCCTGCCATCAGCACGTTCCACTCGTTCTGCGTCCGCATGTTGCGCCGCGACATTCAGGCCATGCAGGTCAACGGCAAGGGATTCACCAAGGATTTCGTCATCTACGACGAAGCCGACCAGCAGCAGGTTGTAAAGACGGCCATCAAGCGTTTGGGGATCGACGACAAAAAGCTCACGCCGCGCAGTGTTCTCTCGCTTATCTCCTCGGCCAAGAACCACATGCAAGATCCGCAGGAGATGTACCTGAACTCCGCCGAGCCGAAGATGGAGCGCATTGCGCACATCTACAAGATTTACAAAGACGAGCTTGCCAAGGCTAATGCTCTGGACTTCGACGATCTGCTGCTTGAAAGCGTGCGTCTGCTCAAGTCCGATGCGGCAACTCGCGAGAAATACCAGCGCCGATATCAGTACATGCTCGTGGATGAGTATCAGGACACGAATCGTCCTCAGTACGAGATCATGTGCGCGCTCGCGGGAACTCACCACAATCTCTGCGCGGTGGGCGATGAGGATCAGTCGATTTATTCCTGGCGCGGTGCCGACATTAACAACATTCTCGACTTCGAAAAAAACTTTCCAGAAGCGAAGATCATTCGTCTCGAACAGAATTACCGCTCTACGCAGCCCATTCTGCAGGGAGCTTCGGCCGTAGTCGCCAATAACCTGCAGCGTAAGGGGAAAAATCTCTGGACGGCTCGCGAAGGTGGCAGCAAGATCGGGTTCTACGACGCTCCAGATGGGGAAAACGAAGCTCTCTTCGCCGCCGATTTCATATCGCGGTGGGCAAAGATCCGAGCCCATGAGGGAGCCGAAAACAAGTCGGCCATTCTCTACCGAACCAACTCGCAATCGCGTCTGGTCGAAGAAGCTCTGCGCCGCTACAACCTGAATTACAACGTTGTCGGCGGTTTTAGTTTCTACGAGCGAGCGGAGATCAAGGACATGATCTCTTACCTCAAGCTCATTCTGAATCCCGATGATTCCGTGGCCCTGATGCGCGTGGTGAACACTCCAGTACGCGGCATCGGCAAAACGACCATGGAAACCGTCGAGCGGGTGGCGCTGGAAAGCAATCGTTCCCTCTGGGGCGGATTGCAGGAGGTAATCGATCAGCGGCTTCTGCCTGCGCGTGCCTGTGCGGCCCTGACGCTCTTCCGCGATCTCGTTCGTGATGCTCGGGCCCTCGTTCAGGGAGATTTCGCCGAGCGCATGGAATCGACAGCGGCTGCGGTTCAAGGTTCAAGTCAGGTCGCCCATAATCAGGTAGGCAAGCAGGTTGCGGATTCGAGTCCCGCTGTTGGACTTGAGTGGGGGGCGTTGGGAAAAGGGAGCGGACACGCCGTACCCGCATCTCCGAAGCAGGAAGCCGAGCCCGAAGCGCAGCACGGATTTGATTTCGGCGACGCGGATGACAGCTTCGATGTCAGCGAATTTGAAGACTCGACGGACTTTGCTCCGGACTCCGACGCTACCGAATTCTCTCCGGATGCATTGGAAATTGAATCGGAAGCCGCTGTTGCGCAGGAGATTCCTCTTGAGCCGGAGACGGTGCAGAAGGTTTCGACCGCCGAGGTCCTCAAGTTCCTCATCGACCGCACGAAATACATTCAGCTACTCGAAACCGAGGACTCGCCGGACTCTCAGGCGCGCATCGAAAACCTTCGTGAACTCGTCAATGCCGCCATGGATTCTCGCGATCGCGGCGAGAGCATCAGCGACTTCCTTGACCACGCCGCGCTGGTTAGCGACGTCGATCAGTTTGACGATTCGCAGCAGATTACGCTTATGAGCCTGCACGCTGCCAAGGGGCTGGAATTTCCGCTGGTCTTCTTGCTCGGAATGGAAGAGGGGTTGTTTCCTCACTCCCGTACGCTGATGTCTCCGAACGAAATCGAGGAAGAACGCCGCCTCTGCTACGTTGGTATGACGCGAGCCATGGACACTCTGATCATGAGCCGGGCGCGGTACCGTCGACGTTATGGCACGGATTCTCCGGAACCAACGACTCCCTCGCGCTTTTTGGAGGAAATTCCTATCGAGTTGCTGGAAGACGTCGGCTCGCCGGGGAAAATCAAGGGGTCCACGCCACGCTTTCAGGAGTACGGCTCGGAACATTACGATTACGAGAACGAGGACCAGTCTGCGTCCTGGGGCAGTGGTTCGCGTCAAAAAAGCGCTCCCAAGACGACTTACACCGGTCAGGCATACAACTCGATCGACAACATCGCCGACTTTTTCGCCTCACGAGGCAAGAAGTTTTCACGCCCCGAAATGGACCTCGACAAGGCTTCCGGAGGCCGTGGATTGCGCAAAGGAGACCGTGTCCGTCACCCGAAATATGGGGAAGGAGTGGTCTTTCATAAGGAAGGCGATGGGGATGAGGCCAAGATTACGGTACAATTTCATAGTTTCGGTCTGAAAAAGCTTGTCGAGAAATACGCCCAGCTAGTCAAGGCGTAACGAACCGGCAAAACGGCAAACAGTTTCACGCCCGTTCGCGCCACTTGCAACCGGTACAACCTGGGCGCCGCTAACACGGCCATATCGCGCCAACGCGCAGAAATTATTAGCAAAGGAAACCAGAAAATGCCTAACACCACTGCTCTCCCCAAGGAAGAACGCAAGGCCGCCAAGCGCGCCGCGCGCAAGAAGGCTGCTCCTAAGGCTGCCCGCACCCACGAACGCGGCGCGGCAAAACAGAAGGTTAAGAAAGCGGCTCGCGGTACTTCGAAGCGCTAACTGAACCGTCTTTCGAACTGATAGAGACTGTCGGGTAACCCGCCTTCGACGCGCCGTTTGCGCGGCTAAGGCGGAAAACAGAACCCTTCGACTCTTCAGTCTTCGCTTTAACGAGAATGATTTTTCAATGGTCACAGCCCACGCAAACGGTTTTCGCGTAGGTTGTGGCCGTTTTGCTTGTTATTATGTGACTCTGGAAACTTCCATTCACATCTCCACGGCCTAGTTCGTTAAGCCGGGAAGCAGGAGCAATCCGCTGGCGAATCAACTCTTTGCCCGCAAGTCGATCGACAAGCTTATCTCTGAAGCCGACGAACCTGGTCATCGGCTGCAAAAAACGCTTGGACCCTGGTCGCTGACCGCCCTCGGAATCGGCGCCATCATTGGCTCCGGAATTTTCGTGCTTACCGGAACGGCTGCCGCTGGTGAACATTTCGAAGCGCCGTCGATCTTCCACGCGCAGGTCATGGACATCGTGTGGAACCTCGCGAGCCACGGAAACCTGCACGGCGCGCTTATGCATGGGCGTCCTGCTGCCGGACCCGCCATCGCCATCTCATTCATCCTCGTGGCCATCTGCTGCTCGTTCGCGGGGCTCTGCTACGCCGAACTCGCTTCGATGATTCCTATCGCTGGCTCGGCTTACACCTACAGCTACGCGACGCTGGGCGAAATCTTTGCCTGGATCATCGGTTGGGATCTCATCCTCGAATACGCGGTCAGCAACGTAGCCGTCTGCGTCAGTTTTGCAGGATACCTGAAGGCTCAACTCGCTCAATTTGCCTCGGATTTCGGCTGGTCGTGGCTCGTGCTGCCCGACAAGTGGTCGTCCCCTGTGTGGTCTGAGGGCAAGTGGACGGGCGCATGTTTCAACGTTCCAGCCTTCCTCGTGGTCATGATTCTGAGCTGGCTCCTTGTGCGTGGCGTGCGTGAATCCGCCAAGGTCAACAACGCCATGGTGGCCATCAAGATCGCGGCCATCGGGCTGTTCCTCTTCGTCGGAGGAAGCCTGGTTCACAAAGCCAACTGGGTTCCGTTCGCGCCATCTGGATTCAGCGGGGTGCTCACGGGCGGCGCAATCGTCTTCTTCACCTACATCGGTTTCGACTCGGTCTCCACTGCTGCTGAAGAATCGAGAAACCCGCAAAAAGACATTCCTTTCGGAATTCTGGCCTCGCTTATCGTCTGCACAATTCTCTACGTCGGAGTAGCCCTGGTGCTGCTCGGCATGATGAAGTATTCGATCTTCGGGTCGGGCGAAGCCGCCGAAGCTCCCGTCGCTTACGCTCTCAAGCAACTTGGAGCACGTCCCATCTGGCGCTCGGTTATTATTATCGGCGCACTCATGGGCATGTTGAGCTCGCTTCTGGTCTTCCAGTACGGACAAACACGCATCTGGTTTGCGATGTCGAGAGACCGGTTGCTGCCGGCGTTCTTTTCCCGCGTGCACCCACGGTTTAAAACGCCGCATTGGTCCACTTGGGTCGCGGGCTTTGCAGTTGGGCTTCCCTCGGGACTGGTGGATATTGGCGATGCTGCCGACCTCTCCAATATCGGAACGCTTTTTGCGTTCGTCTTGGTCTCGCTGGGAGTTATTTTTCTGCGAAGAACTCAGCCGGAGCGGCCGCGCGGCTTCAAGGTTCCATTCGTTCCGCTGTTCCCGATCATCTCTGTGCTTCTCTGCGGAGGTTTGATGGCGGGCCTGACGGTTATTACCTGGATACGCTTTTTCGTGTGGTTGATACTCGGACTGATTATCTATTTCAGCTTCAGCCGCCGCCATAGCGAGTTCGCAAAGCAGAAGTAGTGGGGCAACAGTTATGTTTACGTACCTCGAAGAGTCAGCTAAGTAGCATGGGGAAAACTGGTGCGGGGAAGCGGTATTGATCGCCGAGCGTGGAGCAGATTCTTAATTGCGATTGCCTACGGTCTTATCTTTGTGGGATTAGTGCCAATGCTTTATCTCATCTTTAATGGCGTAACTCTTGAAGACGAACATGGAGCGGGGGCTTCTCTGATAGCAATGGCCTCGGGGTGGGCACTCCTATTCACAATTCCTGGTGCGATCATGTTATTCGTTGTGAGGTTGGGGCGGGGAAATGTGTGGCTCTTAAAGAGGCATTGACACCATGGACTTCAAAGGGGAAACGCCAGCAGAGGCTGCGGGCAAACTCATAGAGTTTTTGCAGGAGTTCGCAACGGAAAAGGGCGAGACGTTTGAAGTCCATCGCACAGGAGTCGCCGGAAGCAAAGTAAGCATCGCCGCAGCCAACTTCTCCGCTGTTATCTCGTTCAACGGTAAAACGCTATCGCGTCTCAAGCACAAGGCTAAGTGGGAGAGCAGCTTCGGCAGCGGGCATTTACAAACCGCGAAATCGACTACTTTGTTAAAACTTGTCATTGATGAAGAAGGATTCTACCGCTGGCACCGGATTCCCGCCAAACAGAGACTCTTGAACCGCCTCACTCCCGCATCTGGTGCATTTTGGTTTCCGCTCGTATCTGAATTCATCTCGCAAGTGCTCTCCGTGGAAGAGTTACCCGAAGGCCCAACCAAAGTTCTTTCGATGAGATGAGAGCGGCGAGCGAATTCATCTAGCCATAAAACCAGTCACGGCAGGAATCACTCTTCGGAGAGTGAGATTTTGAATAGAATGTTTCAGTGAGCACTGATTTCATTCGTCGCCTTCCCAAGGCCGAACTGCACCTCCATCTCGAAGGTTCCGTCGACCCGCTGACTCTGAGCCAGCTTAGTGAAAAACACAATACGCCGTTCCCGTGGGAGAGCAATCGTTACAAGCCTCTGCCGGATTCGAACCGCGCCCTTACCGTCGACGAAGCCGCCGCGCTTTACAACTACAAGGATTTCACCGGCTTCCTGATGGCTTTCAAGGGAGTCACAGAGCGGCTTCGCGATCCGGAAGACTTCGAACTGATCACCTATCGACTGGTCGAGAAGCTTGCCGCCGAAGGGTGCTTGCACGCCGAAGTATTCGTCAGCGTTGGGGTCGTCTTCTGGCGAGGTCAGGAGTTCGATCCGCTGTTTGAGGGGATGGAGAGAGGTCGCAAGCGCGCGGAGAAGGATTTCGGCACGACTCTGTATTGGATCTTCGACGCCGTGCGTAACTTCGGCTCCGAGGAGGCTGAGAAAGTTCTCGCCAAGGCCATTCAGCACCAGGACGAAAACGTTATCGGCATCGGTATTGGTGGCGACGAGCGGGTGGCTCCGCCAGAGCTCTTCGAGCACGTTTATGCCACCGCTGGCAGTCATGGGCTGCGCCTGAGCGTGCATGCGGGAGAAACCGTCGGTCCGGCTTCGATTCATGGCGCGTTGGATGTGCTGAAGGCTGAGAGGCTAGGGCACGCCCTTCATGCAGGAGAAGACGCTGCGCTCCTTGAACGCATTGTCCGCGAGCAGGTGCCGCTTGAACTTTGCATTACGTCAAACTTGCGTACCAGTTGTTGTCTTGAGCTTTCGGAGCACCCGCTGCGGAGGTTTTTTGACGCCGGGGCGCTCGTCACGCTCAACACCGATGATCCCGAGATGTTTCAGACGACACTTGTGCGCGAGTATCAGTTGGCGCAAGATGCTTTTGGATTCACCAACGATGAGCTGTCCGAGTTGGCGGCCAACTCCTTCCGGGCCTCATGGCTTCCGGAGGAACGCAAACGCGAGCTGCTGAAGCTGCTGTGAAGGACGCGAACTCACCTCAATGACACCACCCTTACATATCGGAATTGTCGCCTGCAGTGCCGAAGGAGCCGCGCTCTGCTACCGGACGATCTGCGCCGAAGCTCCGGCCCTGCTGGGGCCATACATGCATCCGGAAATCTCAATGCACACCCATTGCCTGGGCGATTACATGCAGGCAATCGAGCACGACGACTGGAGCGCGGTCGCCGAACTGATGCTCTCCTCTGCACGCAAGCTGAAAAGCTGCGGAGCCGACTTCCTGGTGTCGCCCGATAACACTATCCACCGCGCATTCCGCCAAGTGTCCGAGGCTTCGCCGCTCCCATGGCTGCACATTGTCGAAGAGGTCGCTCTCGCGGCCCAGCAGCACGGATTTCGCAGGCTTGCCATCACCGGAACCCGCTACACGATGGAAGGTCCGGTGTATCCGGAGATTCTCGGGCAGCACGGCATCGAATACCAGATTCCGTCGCCTCTTGACCGTGCCCGAATCGACCACATCATCTTCGAAGAGCTTGTAAACGGCATCTTTCGTTCCGATTCGCTCGGAGTTATAAGTGGAGCTATCAGCCGCATGAAAGCCGAAGGATGCGATGCAGTGGTACTCGGATGCACCGAACTGCCGCTACTGATTGGAAACGAAACTTCTCCACTTCCGGTGCTGGATTCCACTCGCCTTCTGGCTCGCGCTGCACTGCGTCGCGCCACGGCCGCCTGCGCTGTGCCATAGATATGCAAAAGGGCTCCCACGCGGGGAGCCCAGCAGCAACACTTTCGAAAAACTATAGCGAACTGAACGCTGCGATCACCAGCTTGACGACGAAGAGCAATGAAAACATCGTTGCGAAGGCGGGGACCCGTTTAACCTTACTCAACTGCGAAACGCCGATTGCGATCAGAACCAGTTGCCATAGCGTAAACACATCGAAGGCGCTGAGTACCGTCTTCAGAAATGGCATTGTGCTGGGAATGAAGTATCCGGGGTTCGTAGCAATCGGATGTTCAATATTGAATGCGTCGGGGGCTACCAAGAACATGACGAGAATCATGAGCGCGGTATTAATAATTCCCGGCAGAGTGCTGTAGGCCGTCACGCCCATCATTTCCGTAAAGGTCAACTTCGCGCCAAATCCGAAGTTGAAAATCCCCAGCAGAATTCCCGCACCCAAAGCCATCCCGCCTAGCAGAATTATCGGCGCGGCGTAACCGCTAATACGTCCCGCAACCGCTCGAAGTTTGTCGGCTTGTGCGCGTTGCTCCGGCGACATCTTGTCTAATTGGGCTGAGAGCTTTGGGTTGGATTGGATCTGCGTTTCCATTGCCTGTCCCCAACCAATTCGCTTTTCCAGCGTATAGGTGAATGCAATGGACATGATTGAAACCAGTAGCCAAGGAATCCACCAGCTTGCATTGCGCCGCAGGTCGGCCATCGTCCTTGAGGGTGCGGTAAAGGTGTACAGCAGGCGCTCGCTCTCACTCAGCGCAGGCACGGACTCCGTCGACAACGCAGCTGTGCTCATAACAAATCTCCCAGTCGCGAATACATCTGCGCGAAATTGTAGCAAAGTCTCACTTCGGGAATGGAATTTATGAATCGCATTATCCGTTGCAACATCTATTTAGCTATGTGGAACTCAACTTCCGCGCCGTTATCGTAAAAGGGAGATTGAATGTCAAAGATCGCGATTGCCTACCACTCTGGTTATGGTCACACTGCCCGCATTGCCGAACACATTGCCATTGGAGCCCGTAACTCCGGAGCCACCGTTCAACTCATCAATGTTGAGACGATTACCGACGAAGGATGGAAAACGCTCGACGAAGCCGATGCGATTATCTTCGGAGCTCCAACTTATATGGGGTCGGCCAGCGCGCAATTCAAGATATTTCAAGATCAGAGCTCGGCTCGCTACATGAAGCAGACGTGGAAGGGCAAGCTGGCTGCGGGATTCTCAAACTCCGGCTCGCCGAGTGGCGACAAGCTCTCCACCCTGTTGCAGATTTTTCTCTTTTCGCAGCAGCACGGAATGTTCTGGCAGGGACTTGGAGTGTCCCCCAGCGAGTTTCCAACTGGCAATGATTTCGTCAGCAAGGAAGCGCTCAATCGCGTTGGCAGTTTTGCGGGACTGATGACTCAAGCCAACAACGACGCACCGGAGAAGACGTTCACGCCAGGCGATCTGAAGACCGCCGAGTTATTTGGTGCCAACATCGCCGCAACCTCATTTGCTCGCGCAACGCCCGAGCTGGTCGCCAAGTAATTACCAATCGCAGATGAAAACGGCGCGGCCTCCAGGGACCGCGCCTTTTCTGCGTTTGCGCGCGATTTTGTTTTAAGAGGAGTGGTCGTGAATGATCCGCCAGCCTTCGGGAAACTTCTTCAGAACTAGCGTGAACAGGCCGTTGCGCTTTGTTCCGTCTTTCAGCGTGAGCTGCCAGCCGCCAATCGCAAATGCGTGATGTGACCCCAAGGTTTCTACTCGAATGTTGGTGAACGCCAGTTCGCCCATTTGTTTGTCTTTGCCCTGGCTATCCTTGCCGAGAAACGCAGCGTCGTATCGTTTCAGAGCTCCATCCCACCCCTTGGTTTCGTCGCTGGCACCGAAGAAAGTCAGCTCATCCGAATGCCAGTATCCCTGCAAATATCCCTTCAAATCGCCGCGATTCCAGGCCACCACCTGCTCGTCCAGAACCGCACGGATCGCAGTTTTCTCAGCACCCGAATCGGCCTTTTTCGATTTTGAGCTGGCGTGCGACTTCTTCGTTGCGGCAGCGGCGGAGACCGTCGTTTCGTGGGCGGCCAGCAGAGTGGCTACAAGCAGCAGCAACACCTTAGCGATTTCACCTACTCTTCTCATCTCGTCCTCCGCGAACGAATCGACCTATCAGCGTACTCTAAAAGTCCCGGTACTTAGGCAATTTTCCATTGCAAATGCTTGCTTGCGAGTAGATCACAGCGTAGTCTCCGCTAATGCTTATGTCTCAGTCAAAGCTCTTACTTTTTCGATTGGTGAGCCCATGAATGTTAAGGTCTTTCAGCGCGCTCTTGATGAGCGAATTGCCACATACGATCTCCTCAATCATCCGTTTTATCAAGCGTGGAGTTCAGGAAAGCTTACGCCTCAACAGCTGCGATCCTATGCCAGGGACTATTTCCATCACGTCTCGGCATTTCCCACGTTTCTCAGTGCGCTTCACTCGCGTCTTGGAGATGGCGCACTTCGTCGCGCTGTTTTGCGCAACCTTGCCGAAGAAGAGGTCGAGGGACGCGCTCACAGCGATATGTGGCTCGACTTCGCCGAAGGTGTCGGACTTTGCGCCGACCAGGTGCGCCGTAGCCGCCCCAGTGAGCCGATGAGTTCGCTCATCGATCACCTTTACCGTTGTGCCTGCCAGGATTCTCCCGTCGAAGTGATCGCGTCTTTTTATGCTTATGAATCGCAGGTTCCGCGCATTAGCGGAGAGAGAGCTCGCGGCCTGCTTCGCCATTACGGTGCCAACGCCAGAACGTGCGGATACTTTGCACTTCATACCTATGCAGATGTCTTGCACTCGCAGATCTGGCGCAACGAGTTGGGAAATCTTGTCACTCGCAACTGTAAAATGGCTGAGCCAGCGCTGAATACTGCCGAACGAACCGCGTGCTTGCTGTGGGAGGCACTCGATAACAGCGAGGCAAATCGACTCTGCGAACGGGCTGTTACCGCAGCCTGAGCGTGTCTTCAAACATGCTGTCGTGCTTTGTGCAGCGGGCGTCCTAGTACCACTTCGAACCAACTTCACCGCCCGCTGATAGTTTCTCTTGCCGTTCGGCCCGCAGTCCGATACAGTTTTCGCCCTATGGTCAAACAGGTTCCAATCGGTGCCAAAGGAGCGGCTGAGGAGAGGGTGCAGTACGAACACACTCTGACCGCGCATCATCATCAACTGCCGCCCATCTATTCCACTCCAGACATGATCCGTCTGATGGAGTCGGCTGGGTTCTATGCGTTGCAGCCGTTTTGTGAACCCGGCGAGATTTCTGTGGGCACGGCCGTCAATGTCGACCATCGTGCACCCGTCGGAATTAACGCCGTCGTGCGAGCGACAGCCGAAGTCGAAGCCATTGAAGGACGCTTCTACCGGATTCACGTCGTTGTGCACGAGGGAAAGCGCGAACTAGGGTCGGGAACCATCACCCGTGCAATCGTCCGAGTGGACGACTATTTGAAAAAGCACGATATTCCAAAGCCCTAATTCGTCACCTGGAATAATTTTGTGCATCTCTGGAATCTGCCCAGACATCTCTAACTATGTCGCTAGAGTTCAGAGGTATGAGGTACTTTCATTCCCGGACCACCCGTGGGGGGGGCCGGGAATTGCTTTTTCGGCTAAAGGCTACCGACCATTTAGCAGCATTGCCCGTAACTGCGACACACTGATCTCTGATTGCCCGGTCATCATCACGATATCGACAGCGGAGTGGAATACGAAACTCTGCATCCCCGCTTCTTTCGCTCCCTCTGTGTTTACTTTTTTGTCATCCAGAAACAGAGCCTCTCCCGGAGCGCACCCCAGTCTCTGGCAGCAAAGCTGGTAAATAGCCAGATCCGGCTTTATGACGCCCACTTCGCACGAATAGATCTGGACGTCGAACTCGTCGAGCCACTTGAGTTTCTTCCGCATCGCGGCGAGCATTCGGCGCTCCATATTGCTGAGAATTGCCGTTTTATATCCTGCTGCATGAAGGTCGCGCGCCAACTTCAGCACTTCCGGACTTTCATTGGTCCATTGCTGGTTGTCGATCTCGATCAGCTGCAACGTCTCAGGCTCGGAAATAGTCACTCCGCAATCCGTGCCAACTTTTTGCCAGTAGGCGATGTTGTCTAGAGTGCCGCGATCCATATCCTCGCGATTTCCCCAGTAAATCGGCTGGAAATCCTCCACGGATTTTCCGAATCGCGTGCTGAGTTCCTGCCATTGTTCCAGCGTGGGCGGTAACGAAAGGACCTTCCCGTAATCAAATGCGACGGCTTTCAACGTGTTCATACGAAAATCCTACACGCAGGTCGGCATTATCGTCAGTGCGCACCCCAGATCGCCGACAATATCTGGTCGGCGTCACAGCGTGAACCAAAACACCTCTCAGCCTTTACAATCAAAGTTCCATGTCATTTTCGTTTCAGGTCGAAGCCACTTGCGGCGCGGCGCGTGCGGGCCGCTTCATCACGTCTCACGGCGAGGTCCGAACCCCTGTATTTATGCCGGTCGGAACCGTTGCCTCGGTTAAAGGCGTTCCTCAGGATGTTCTTGACGAACTCGACGTTCAAATCCTGCTCAATAACACCTATCACCTGTACCTCCGTCCTGGCGTGGAGACCGTCCGCCAGCTAGGTGGCGTGCAGAAGTTCATGTCCTGGCATAAGCCGATCCTCACCGATTCCGGCGGATTCCAGGTCTTCAGCCTCAGCGATCTTCGCAAGCTGACCGAGGACGGCGTGCAGTTCCGCTCGCACCTCGACGGCTCCCTGCACTTCTTCTCGCCCGAAACCTCTCTGGCCGCAGAAATCGGTCTCGGTGCCAACATCATCATGGCTTTTGACGAGTGCACCGAGTTCCCTGCTACCTACGAGCGCTCCCGCAAGTCCATGGAGATGACGGCACGCTGGGCCAAGCGCAGCAAGGACTATTTCGAGGCGCATAAGCACGAAGTCCCTTGGTTTGCCGATAAAACCGCCCAGCTTGGTTCCGAGCAAACGCAGGCTCTCTTCGGAATCGTTCAGGGTGGTATGTACCCCGATCTGCGCCGTGAATCTGCCGAGCGCACTGTAGAAATCGGCTTCCCTGGACATGCCATCGGAGGTCTCTCCGTCGGCGAGCCTCGCGAAAAGACCTGGGAAATTGTGAATGCTACGATTCCCCTCCTGCCTGCCGACAAACCCCGCTACGTCATGGGCGTCGGAACTCCTGAGGAGATTGTCGAATACGTGCGTCTCGGCGTAGACATGATGGATTGCGTGATGCCGACGCGAGCCGCCCGTCATGGACTGCTATTCACCAGCGAAGGCAAAGTGAATATCAAAAATGCGAAATATGCTCGTGACGATGGCCCGATTGATCCGAATTGTCGCTGCAAGGTCTGTGCCCGCTACTCGCGCGCCTACCTCCGGCACCTGTATGCGTCGCAGGAGGTGCTCGCTCAGGTGCTGAACACGGTGCACAATCTGGCGCATTACCTTGACATCATGCGGCGCGTCCGAGAGACTATCATCTCAGGGGAGTTTGCAAGTACCCGTTCTGCTGTATGAGGTGGGTTTTGCTCTGACTGTTTGCAAAGTACGTATCACTTTGCGGATCTCGCCGCACATTTCGTTATGCTTTAACTCGGAATTCGCGGTAATCTGAACTCCCAGATACCAGAAGATACTTGGTACGATTTGTGGGTTCCTCGTGTACCCAGGGTGTGTCCCACGGTACGCAGTCCCGCTGCGGTCCAGGTAAATACAATTTCTACGCCGCGGTCTGCCATAGCGGGCACCGGTAAGCGGCGGGAGCCCTAAGAATGATTGCTCAACTCGCATTCCTCGTCTTTCAGCAGCCAGGTGGCGCAGGAATGACTTCTCTCCTGATGATGGTGGCAATATTTGCCATCTTCTACTTCCTCCTAATCATGCCGCAGCAAAAGCGACAGAAAAAATGGCAGAGCATGCTCACCAACCTGAAGTCTGGTGATCGTGTAACCACCACCGGGGGCATCATCGGTATCATTCTTTCTATCCGGCAGGGAGAGGGTAACGACACGGGCAGCATTATTCTCCGGGTCGCACCAGACAACCTGAAAATTGAAGTTGCTCGCAACGCTATCGCATCGGTCACAATCGACGATAGCGCAATGAAATCTTAGGCGGTCGCGGTTTCCATGAAGAAGAACCTGCTCTGGAAAGTCGTACTCATTCTCGCTACTCTGGTCGTGTTCGTCTGGGGGATTTTCCTCGGAACCGATCCACAGAAAAGCATTGAAGCCATCAAGACGAACGGTCTCGTCGCTGGCATTCAGCAGAACATTCACCTCGGTCTTGATCTTCGCGGCGGAACCCACTTGATCCTCCAGGTTCAAGTGAACGACGCCGTCAACGCCGAAACCGATCAGACCGTCGAACGCCTCAAAGATGCACTGAAGAAGAAGAACATCGGCTTCGGTGACATTCTCAAGCTTGATCCCGCATCCGCTCCGCAGGCGATTTCTCTGCGTGGTGTTGATATTGCTTCCGGCGGCGATCTCCGCTCGCTCGTCAACGACCAGTTCGGCGAATACGAGTTGGTCTCTGGCGCTGAGAACTCCTGGACCGTCGCGCTCAAGCCGACCGTTCTGGAGTCCATCAAGAGGCGCGCGGTCGAACAAGCCATCGAAACCATCCGCAACCGTATTGACCAGCTTGGCGTCTCCGAGCCGGTGATTCAGGAACACGGCCTCGGGGAGTATCAGATTCTTGTGCAGCTTCCCGGCGTGGACGATCCCGCCCGCGTCAAGGAAGTAATGCAGTCTACCGCCATGCTCGAAATCCGTCAGGGTCTCGACAACGGTAAGGCCTACGGTAGCGAGCAGGAAGTTCTCGCCGCTCACGGAGGGATTCTTCCCTCTGACGCCGTCATCATCAAAGGCAAGAGCATGGGTAGCAAAGCTGGCAACGACAGCGGCGAAGTCTATTACCTCATCAGCCGCGTGTCGGCTGTCAGTGGACGCGATTTGCGTGCAGCCGAAGCCGGACACGAAGAGAGTGGCCGACCTGATGTAAGCTTCACCCTGACCCGCGACGGTGGCGACCGTTTCTATGCATTCACGTCCGCCCACGTCGGTGAGTCGCTGGCCATCGTGCTGGACGGCAAGGTGCAGGAAATCGCCAACATCAAGGAAGCGATTCGCGACACGGGGCGCATCTCCGGTTCGTTCACCGAGCAGCAGACCAAGGATCTTTCCATGGTTCTGCGTTCAGGTGCTCTGCCCGCGTCCATCAAGTATCTTGAAGAGCGCACCGTCGGTCCGTCGCTCGGAGCAGACTCGATCAACAAGGGTGTCCGCGCCGCAACGGTTGGCATGATCGCCGTCATGGTCTTCATGCTCATTTATTACCGCTTCGCCGGTATCAACGCAGATTTGGCGTTGATCTTGAACCTGGTGATCCTGCTCGGCTTCCTCGGCTTTACGGGTGCAACGCTGACCCTGCCGGGAATCGCCGGACTCATCCTCACCGTCGGTATGGGCGTCGACTCCAACGTGCTGATCTTCGAACGTATTCGTGAAGAGCTTCGCGCCGGAAAGACTGCACCCTCAGCCGTTGAGCAGGGATTCGGTCATGCCTGGGTGACGATCGTGGATACTCACGTTACGACCATCGTTTCGGCGGCCATCCTGTTCCTCTTCGGAACCGGCCCGGTAAAGGGTTTTGCCGTCACGCTGACCTTCGGTCTTGCGGCGAACCTCTTCACTGCCGTCTTTGTTTCGCGCACCATATTTGAGGGTCTCCTGAACCGCCATCAACACGGCGAGGCGCTCTCGATCTAGTTTAGTGGCGGAGTTCCTGCTCATCGGAACTCCGCCGCAACAAGTTTCGACGTAAGGTTTCAGCCGCGTCTGCGACGCGCAAGAAATTCAGAGGAGCCCGCGCTTCTCGGGTAGAAGGCTTCTACAGTGGAACTGTTTCGTGACACCCAAATCGACTTTCTTAGCAAGAAGTGGTTCTTTCTCGCCCTCTCGCTAATCTTCTCCGTCGCCGGCATCGCTTCCATGCTGTTCTGGCACCACATTCCGCTCGGTATCGACTTCCGTGGCGGCACAGTCGTGGACGTCAAGTTCACCCAGTCACCCAACGTCGATGCAGTTCGCTCCGAACTGGATCGCGCGGGTCTGAAAAACTTTACGCTTCAGCCCGACACTCGTCCCGGCAGCAACCAGCTCCTCATCAAGCTGGATATTCGCGAGACCAGTGAGCAGGCGCTCGATGAGGGCAAGGAAACCATCATCAAGGCTCTGCAGGCCAACGCCGAGCAAGGTAAGTCCGATCTCAACAACATCGGATACACCACGCTCCAGGATTACCTGTTGAAGGCCGATCCGCTGCATCTTGGCACCGATGCACCCACTCAGTACGGAACCATTGCACGCGCCATCGTGGATTTCCGCGATAAGACTCGGCAGGGTGTTCTGAATTCGGTGTCAGACGTAAGCGCTGTTGCTCCAGCGTCGGTGGTTCAGGCCTTGCAGCAGGATTTCGTCACGTCGAACTTTGGCGTCCGCAACGTTGAAATTGTAGGACCTCAGGTCGGCGCGCAGCTTCGCAAGCAGGCTGTTTTGGCCACGTTGTATTCGCTGCTTGGAATGCTGCTCTATCTATGGTTCCGCTTTGAGCTGATCTACGGTATCGCTGCGGTCGTAGCCTGTTTCCACGACACTCTGATCACCGTCGGCGCGTTCTCGTTGCTCAACACCGAGATCTCACTCACCGTGATTGCCGCCATTCTCACCCTGGTCGGCTATTCGATGAACGACACCATCGTCGTATTTGACCGAATCCGCGAAAACATCAAGCTGCTGCGCAAGGATTCGCTCACCGATATCGTCAACAAGAGCATCAACCAGACCCTGAGCCGAACCGTCCTGACCTCCGGACTCACGTTCCTCACCGTACTGGCTTTGTTCGTCTTCGGTGGTGAAGTGTTGCATGGCTTCTCTCTCGCCTTAGTAATCGGCATCATAATCGGAACGTACTCGTCGATCTTTATCGCCGCCCCAATGTTGGTTGCCTATCAGCAGTGGCGGGGACAGAAGCCAGTACCTGGAGCGCCAACCCCCTCGTCCAACAGCGAAGGACGTCGCTACAAGTCGCAGGCAAAGGCATAATAAGTATTTAGTACAAGACAGTCAGAGCGGGTGATCAAGTTGGTCGCCCGCTTTCCTTTACCTTTTTGTAAGCTGACCGTAGCTCGATGTATTGGACCACCCGAAGTACGTTTTACAAGCACAGCAATGTTTTTTGCAGTTTCGCCAAAATTATTTTCAGTTTGGCAACGATTCCGGGAGCAAAACCAATGTCCCCGGTGTCTATTGATGTAGTAGGACGGAGAACTGGCTTATGTTTGAAGACAGCCTTCTGGAATCTGGTGGCAAAAACTCGAAGCTGCACCGGCGTGGACCGTGGGCGACCTTTGCGTCGTTCTTGCTCCAGATCGCTCTTGTTGGCGTCCTCGTGTTGATCCCCCTGATTTACAC
>Ga0224528_1000366_pt1 | contig 36115 bp, 24 predicted proteins | sample CBST25metaG_2_FD_179888 | JGI IMG/M metagenome (GOLD analysis project Ga0224528, IMG submission 179888) | Peat soil microbial communities from Stordalen Mire, Sweden - C.B.S.T25 | ecosystem: Environmental > Terrestrial > Soil > Wetlands > Peat | place: Sweden: Norrbotten County, Stordalen Mire...
TCATTCGCGAAGTGCTCCAGGCCAACAGTGTTCCGTTTGGAGTCTCCTGCGTGGTTGTCGGACGCGGCGCGACCGTGGGCGAACGCATTCTGGCCGACAATCGCCTTCCCCTCATCAGCGCCACCGGATCGGGCCGGATGGGCAAGCGCATCGCTCAGGTTGTCGGCGCGCGCCTGGGCCGCACAATTCTCGAGCTTGGCGGCAACAATGCGCTGATCATTTCCGACAAGGCCGACCTGACTGGCGCGCTGGCATCGTCCTTCTTCGGCGCCGTCGGCACAGCGGGGCAACGCTGCACCTCCACGCGCAGACTGATTATCCATGAGAACATTTACGATTCATTCGTTCACAAGCTGATTGGTAATTACGCAAAGGTGAAAATCGGCGATCCACTCAGTTCTGAAACATTGATGGGACCACTGATCGATGAAGCGGCTGTAACGGACTACGAGAATGCGCTGATTGCAGCCAGTAAGCAGGGCGGAATGGTGCTTTACGGCGGCAAGGCTCTCGATCCGCCGCCGTTCGGCAGGCGCACTTTCGTTCTGCCCACCATTGTCGAAATCCGCAACGACGCAGAGATTGTGCAGACCGAAACCTTTGCTCCCATCCTTTACGTGATGAAATACCGCACCATCGACGAGGCGATTGCATTGCACAATGCGGTTCCTCAGGGCCTGTCGTCCGGCATCTTCACCGACAGCGTGGCCGAGGCGGAAAGGTTCATGAGCTTCAAGGGATCAGACTGCGGCATCGCGAACGTGAATGTGGGCACATCAGGTTCAGAGATCGGTGGCGCATTCGGCGGCGAAAAGGAGACTGGCGGGGGCCGTGAGTCCGGTTCGGATTCCTGGAAGGCTTATATGCGGCGCCAGACCAGCACCGTCAATTGGGGCGGTGAAATTCACTTGGCGCAGGGAGTGGAGTTCCACTCGTAATTCAGGCGACCGCAGCAGAATCAATTCAAGGGGGAGAGATTATGGTTGCCAGTCATTGTTTGTCGCTTCAATTGTTCGTTGATTCGGCCAAGCAGCAGCTGAATCCAATACTCGACAAGTCGGGCACGGTTCTCTACAGCTCATGCGACACCCTTAAGCCCGGCAAGTATTATTTTCTCGGTTTGAATCCAGGCGGTTCGGAAGAAGACACGGGAACAGTTCGGCATTCTCTGGATGAGCTGGCACTCGGGCAGTCCACGAGGAATGCTTATCTCGATGAAGATTGGAGCAGCGACTCTCGTTCTTACGGTAAGGGATGCCACCCACTGCAGAGGAATTTCAAATGTTTGTTTGAAGCGTTTGGACAAGATCCCCGCGCTGTGTGCGCGTCAAATTTGATCTTCAAGAGAAGCGCTAACGAGCGGGGCGCAGGATATCCGGAACTGGCTGAATTGTGCTGGCCAGTTCACGAGGCAATTTTGCAGATAGTTCAACCGCAGGCGATCATCACATTCGGAACCCAGCCATTTGAATTCGTCGCGAAGCAGCTTGGCGGCGGCTCTGTCCAATACGATGAATCCGGGCATGGAAACTGGAAATGGAGTTCACTAATAAAGGAAGGGGTACCCTCACTTATTGGCGTCCCACATCTGAGCCTTTACGCGCTCAGATGTCATCCCGAAGTTATTCAGAAGATCCAATCCCTGATTGGATAGAGCGGTTCCAAAATCATCCGTATACGGATCTCTTAGCGGGTTGCCAATGTCTTACCATCCCAAAATGACGGGGGAGCCCAAATCACGATCTTGAGATGTGGGAGCCGATGAAACCAATTCCTTAGCTTTTGTGTCAGGGCACGACTTTAGTCGTGCCGCAAATGCCGAAAACGAGCTCGGGCTTTAGCCCCTGAAGGGATGCTGATATAGCCGTGGGACTTGTGCAGAGGTTCCCATGCCTTTGATCGGCTCGCAGGAATCCCGGCTCAACATAAAAAGGCGAAGTGGCTCTAGTTTCTTGAGCTTTAGGCTTCGAGCCGCTCATAAAATATCCTGCCGGAATCAATCCCACGCATCTCAGGCAGCGCCCAGTACATTCAGCAGGCCAGCTTCATTCACGAATTCTTCAAACTGTGACGCGGGCAGCGCCTTGCTGAAGAGATAGCCCTGGTACACATGGCATCCCTCATTCTCAAGGAAATTGCGCTGCCCCTCCGTCTCCACTCCTTCGGCAATCACCGATAGATTCAAACTCCGGCCAAGCGCGATGATGGTGGACACGATTGCAGCATCTTTTTCGCAATTCAACACATCACGTATAAAGCTCTGATCAATCTTGAGTTGGTCCAGCGGCAATTGTCTCAATTGTGAGAGAGAAGAATATCCGGTTCCAAAATCATCCATCGAGAAGCCAATGCCGTGCGCCTTCAGGGCGGTCATTTTGGCAATTGTGTCGGTGGCCTTCTCCAGAATGAGGCTTTCGGTAATCTCCAGCTTGAGCCTGTGCGGGTTGGCTCCCGACTCTCGAAGCGTTTCCTCCACAAGATGCACGAAGTGCGAATCGAGAAACTGGCGAATACTCACATTGACTGCCAGTGTCAGTCCTTCGGTTTCGGGCTGCCTGGCCCACTTCGCCAGTTGCGCGCACGCTGCTTCCAGAACCCAGAGTCCCAGTTCAACGATCAGGCCGGCAGATTCGGCCAGAGGAATGAATTCGCCCGGCGGGACCATCCCGCGCTCGGCGTGCCGCCAGCGTATAAGCGCTTCGACGCCTGTCACTCTTCCGCCGCTGTCCATCTGCGGCTGATAATACAGTTCGAAATCGCGATTCTGCATCGCCTTGTTCAAGTCCGCCAGGAGCGCGGCTCGTGAAGCTGCGGATGTCTCCATTGCGGGATCGAAGAAACACACCGTGTTTCTGCCCCTGGCCTTCGCACGATACATCGCCAGATCGGCGCGTTTCAGCATATCGTCCGCGGCGTCCTTCTGCCTCTTAAAGAGCGTGACGCCGATGCTGACGGTGCCGTCGTACTCGTAGCTCCCCAAAAGATAGTGCTGCTGGCACGCCATCAGGAGTAAATCCCCAACTGCCTTCGCCTCCACAGCCGCCTTTTCGGCGTCCGCGCTTAACCCCTCCAGTATCACCATGAATTCATCGCTCCCAAGCCGGGCCGTGAAGTCGGTTTTGCGTACGTCAGACGCAAGACGCAGCGCTACCTCCTGGAGCAGCAAGTCGCCTATGTCATGACCGGATGTATCGTTGAGAGTTTTGAAGTCGTCCAGATCGAGGAGCAGCAGCGCGCCCATCTTCTCGCCGTCCATCGGTGCTGCCAGCGTTTTCTCCAGCCGGTCCCGCAGCAGCACACGGTTGGGAAGCCCGGTAAGAGGGTCATAAAATGCGAGCTGGTGAATTCTGGCTTCCGCTACCTTCCGATCGGTGATGTCAGTGTTGATTGCCAGCATCGATCGCGGCTTACCATCATCGCCGCGCAGTAGAGTGCAACGGCTCTCAACGGTCAAGGCGCGCCCGTTCTTATGGCGTTTCTGAAGTTCGCCTGTCCATTCTCCATGCTCCAGAACGAAAGCCCGGATTTTTTCCACTTCTGGAAAAATGCAAGGAAAGATCTCTTCTGTTTGCCGTCCCATCGCCTCCTCGGCCGTCCATCCGAACATGCGCTCGGCTCCCTTGTTCCAATAAAGAATGCGGCTATCTCTATCCTGAACGAAAATCGCATCCTGCGCATTGTCGAGAAGCTCTGACTGCTCGCGCATGCGGTCGTTTGCCACCTCCAGCTTGCGACGCGACAACACCGGCTCCGTGATATTCCCAAAATAGACCGCCAGGCCGCCAGTGCGCGGATAGCAACGCATGACGTACCATTGGTCCTGCATTTCGTTTTGCGCCTCGAACGTGTGGGCCGATGCTTGCCCCATGGAGTTTCGCATTTCATTTAGCATCGAAGACGAAAAGAAGCCGGGGATTGCGTCTGGGATGGTTCCGTTCAGAGCCGCGCTTCGCTCTACCGAGAACTCCGAACATGCGGCGTCGTTCAGGTAGATAAGCTTGAACTCGGAATCCAGCGAAATAAAGCAGTCGGAGATGCTCTCCAGGACCTCCGACTCAATCCGCATCGAATCGGCCCTCTCCTGTTCGATGATGTAGGCTTCACGGTATCGCGAAACCGCGTTCAACATCAGTCCGAAACAGATATAGCTCAGGACGCCGGCTACCGCCAAAATCAGGGATTCTACTGGAAAGAGCGAGGTGAACCGTGGAGAAAAGGCAACCAGGATTACCGTCGGGGCGACCATCAGAAATCGAGCCAGGAACCTGCCCACCGAAGGCGAGTTCACAAGATTATTGAAAACCATCAGCGGAAAGAACCAGACCATATAAGTAAACAAGTTGCTGTGGTTTCCCAAGCCGCCGAGCGCCACGATCATGCCCGCGCAAAGGTACAGCCCGTAATACGTCGTCGACGCGGTGGCCAGCGTCTGCATCTTGACCCTGCGAAATACGAACAAGGTGACCAGAAGTCCAGAGCCGAAAAGGCCGCTCGAAAGCACAACCACCGTCTCTGCGCCCGTCACTGCACGCTGCAGGATTGCGAAGACGCCGAGCGCCGATCCAGCCAGGGCCAGAAATGCCGCATGCATGATCGCGAAACGAGCAAGATGGCTTGATGATCGGACACCAGGATTTAGCGTGAGCATTCTGACACCATGGAACTCATCAATTTTGCCCAGTCCGACGTTTTTGCCATTGGACAATCCTTGGGGAACCGAGCCATTCAAAAGGTCGTTGTATCCCGCGGAAACAGACTTCAGTTCTCCTGCTAAAGTGATCCCAGGTCCGGCGAAGACACCCACGCTACCGAGCGATAAGAGGACGAGTTTCGATGAGACTTTATGGATGATGGTTCCGCAGCGCCGGCAGTCTCATGCTGGCCGAAGAAAGATAGTCCGAAACGACTTCCAAATCACGAAATCGGCTCGATCGGCGCGGTCTTTACTATCGGCCTTTTGATGAATCTCGTTCAGGATCATCGACTGAAGGGTGACCGGAATGCTCAGCACTCGGAGCGTGGAAAGTGCAGAATGTTTCCAAATCCTCGGCAGGAGTCGCGCCCGGATTGCCGACAATTACCTGCTTTCGGTGCAAAATATCAATTGGAGCTCCAGGGAGGCAGCAATGGCGAACAAAGGTCAACTGGTGAAAAAGGTTCAGGGGTAGATTGAAGGCCTTTTTGGGTACCCCCTACCCCCTGTATTTATTTTCAAAAACGTGTAGGTAATTATCTCGATAACAGACGATAGACGAAACCTATGATTTCACTTATGTTCCGTGGCAAGGCCGTCAGCCGGTAACCAGTGAATTCTCTTGCCTGTTCCCTACTCGCGCACGCTGATGCCGAGCGCTTTCATCTTGCGGTAGAGGTGGCTGCGTTCCAGGCCGAGCAGCTCTGCGGCACGGCTCATGTTGTTGCGGGATTCATCGATCTTCTTGAGGATGAACTCGCGTTCGTAGGCGTCGCGGGCCTGTTGCAGCGTTGAGAATTCCTCAGTCGAGCGCGTGCCGGCCTTGTGGGTCAGCGGCGGCAGATGCTTGCGCTCGATGCGCAGGGCACGGGGATTGAGAATCAGCACCCGTTCGATCACATTCTTCAGCTCGCGCACGTTGCCGGGCCAGTGGTATTGGCCCAGCGTTTCAAGGGCTTCTTCGGTGATCTCCATGCGCGGGCGTCCATACTGGCGGCCGAATTCGGCGAGAAACTCGCGCGTCAGCGGCGGTATATCCTGCTTGCGCTCACGCAGCGGCGGCACAAAGAACGGGACGACGTTGAGCCGATAGAAAAGGTCTTCGCGGAAGTTGCCCTTGGCTATCTCCTCTTCGAGGTCCTTGTTAGTCGAGGCGATGAGGCGCACATCCACGCGGATGGGCTGCGTGCCGCCGACCGGTGTGAACTGCTGGTCGTCGAGCGCGGAGAGCATCTTTGATTGCGTCTTGAGGCTCATGTCGCCGACTTCATCGAGAAAGAGCGTTCCGCTGTCAGCGCGTTCGAGAGTGCCGCGCTGCTCGGGAAGACCGCCGGGCTGCGCGCCGTGCCGGTAACCGAAAAGTTCAGCCTCGATGTGCGCCTCGGGGATGGCGGCGCAGTTGAGTTCGACAAAAATCTGATCGCGCCGCAGGCTCTCGGCGTGAATGGAGTGGGCGATCAATTCCTTGCCGGTTCCCGATTCGCCGTAGATGAGCACGCGGCCGTTGGTGGGCGCCATGAGGCGAATCTGCTGGCGCAGGGCCTTCATCGGCACGCTTTCGCCGGTGAGCACAGAACTCGCGCTGAACTGGCGCTTGAATTCGAGATTTTCCGCGCGCATACGGCGCGCCTCGACCGCGTTCTTGAGCACGAGCAGGGTGCGATCGAGCGAGAGCGGCTTTTCAAGAAAGTCGTACGCGCCCAGCTTGGTGGCCTTGACGGCGGTTTCGATGGTGCCGTGGCCGCTGATGATGACCACTTCAGGGCGCATTGCGGCTCCCTGGCGGTGAATGTCGGCGAGCACGTCGAGGCCATCGCGGTCAGGCAGCCAGATGTCGAGCAGGACCACGTCATAGGGCGAGTCTTCGAGCAGCACCAGCGCCTCGGTAGCCGTGGCCGCGCTGGCCACGCCGTAGCCCTCCTCGCGCAAGATTTCTTCGAGCGAAGAGCGAATCTCTGCTTCGTCGTCTACTACCAGAATGTGATTCATTGGTGCGATTCCTTTTCAGGATTGGCCAAAGAGGCGGATTGGATGGATGCGGCGTCGCCGGTTGAGTCAGCGGGTTGCGCGGCCGGCTCCGGCGGATCCATAAGAGGCAGTCGCAGCAGAAAACGCGCGCCTTTGGGGCTGTTGGCCTCGGCGCGCAAAGAGCCGCCATGCTCCTGCACAATCTTGGCCGCGATGGAAAGGCCGAGACCGGTGCCGCGCTGCTTGGTGGAATAAAAAGGCAGAAACAGCCGCTCGCGGATTTCATCGGTGAGGCCGTGGCCGGTGTCGGAGACCTCGACCTCGACCGACGCGCCGTCCTCGCTGAGAGAGGTGCGCAGCCCGAGCACACGCAGCAGACTGCCCTGCATGGCCTCGGCGGCGTTGTCGATGAGGTTGGCCAGAGCGCGGCGAATGGCCTCAGGATCGGCCAGCACGGGCGGCAGGCCCGGCTCCAGGTCGCTCTGCGCGGTGATGCCGTAGAGCCGGTCGGCGAAGAGTGCCAGCGCCTCTTCTGTCACTTGATTCATATCGCAGGCGCGCGGCTGCGGCGCGGGAAACTCGGCCAGCGCGGAGAACTGGGCAACCAGCGTGCGCAGCGTGCCCACGCAGCCCAGAATCACCTCGCTGCACTTGCGGATAATGGCGGGCGAATCCGGCTGGGCGCGATCAAGGTGTCTGCTGATGCGCTCGGCGGAGAGAGCGATGGGCGTCAGCGGATTCTTGATTTCATGAGCCACTCGCTGCGCCACTTCTTTCCATGCCAACTGCCGCTGCGCCCGCAAAAGCTCGGTGGTGTCCTCGACCACCAGCACGGTTCCGGGCTGGCTTTGCGCAAGCTCAAACCGCGCGCTGGTGATGGCCAGATGGAGGATGCGGCCGCCGATGGGCACTTCAATTTCAGTGAAGGCCGCGCCCATGCGGTGGCCGCGGCGAATGACGCCTGCCAGGTCTTCGGCGCAGTCGGCGGGAAAGAGCGATTCAATCTTCTCCCCGCCCAGGCCAAAGTCCACGCGACGGCCGATCAGCGCAGCAAAGGCGCGATTGGATTGCAGAACCGCGCCCGCGCCGTCGAGCGTGACCACTCCCGAAGGAATGGTTTCAATGATCGTCTCCAGTTCGCGGCGGCGCGCTTCGATAGCCAGGTTCGCGGCGGTCAGTTGCGCGGAAGAAGTCTCTGCCAGTTGGCGGCTGGCGTCCAGGTCGGCGGCCATGCGATTGAAAGCTCGCACCAGCTCGCCCATCTCGCCGGTAGCCGCCAGCGCCACTCGATGATCGTATTTGCCGGTAGCGATCTCGGCCATTGCCACGGCCAGAGCCTCGACCGGACGGGTGATCTGATTGGAGAGAAACCGCGCAACCCACACGCTGAGGAAGAACGCAAGCGCGGTAATTACCAGCAAGATCAGGACAAGTATGGTGCGAATCTGGTTGCGATTGTGAAAGAGCTTCCCATAAGCGGCCGAGCCGGATCGAATGCGCATGGCAGGCAGGCTGAGTCCCTCCGGCATGGGCAGCGCCACCACCACGAATTTGCCCGATGCGGTCGCCGCCCTGCCCAGCGCGTACTCCAGGCCAGCCACCCTCATCACAGGCCCATCCGTGCGCTGTGCGGCGGAAAGCAAGCTGATGGTGAGCGGCCCATGAAGCGAAACCGCCTGTCCGCGCCCTGCTTCTTCCGGCCAGAAAATCAGGCTGGCCGGGCTCGACTCCGGCGGAGCCTGAAAGCTGGCAAGGAGCCGCTGATCCTTGCCGTAAACAACTGCAAAACCGCCGGCGAGCGTAATGCGGCGCGAGGCCAACTCATTCTGCAGCGCCGGAAGCTCGCGGTCCGGCGCGCCCGAATCTGCAATCGACTCAGCCTCGACGCGGGCGTTGGCCGTCACGTATTGCGCCAGCTCCAAAACTACACGCGTGGAATCGTCGCGGAGTTCCGAGATGTTGGGCGAAAACCAGCGGTCAAGCGACCGGTTCATCAGCCCATAGCTGAAGAGAAACATGAAGACCGCAGGCGCGAGAGCAATGAGCACCGCGCCGAGCACCATGCGCGAACGCAGGCGCGCGCCCAGTCCGCTGCTGCCCTGGCCTGCGTAGACCTTGAGGATGTTCCTCAGCAGCAGCACCAGCAGGAGCAGCAACAACAGAAAGACCAGCACCGTGAGGCCGGTGAAGATCAGCGTCTCCCCGGCGGTTTCGGGATTGAGAAAGCTCACGCCGGAGGTGTTGAAGGCCTGTAACGCGCCCAGCAGCACGAAGATCAGCAGCACTCCGCCCGCAAGCAGAGCAACCGTACGCCGCCGAGGATCGCCGCTGAACAGCATGGGGCGATTATAGAGCCGAAGGGGGTAGGGACCAGGAGTTGGAGGGCAACATACCCTGCGTCTTTCCCGTTAAAACCGAATGTCCCATTCTCTCGCCCTGTCCTCTGACCGTATGAATTTGTCCTTTGGCTTTTGTGGTATCCCACCCATTCGCCAAGAAAAAAGGCGAATGGGTGGGGCACGGAGTGGGTACATAATCAAGCGGTCAGGTACCTTGTTCGTGGCGAAGGGATGGGACATTCTTTTGGCCGTTATCTGCACGACTATACATCCGGCAAATCCATACTGTTTTTGTACTATCCCACCCTAGCCACAAAAACAAAGTCGTGGCGAGGGTGGGGCACCCAAACATTGTTGGTATTCAATTGCCGGATCAACTAACTGGCAACCGCTCTTACGCAATCACATTGGCGGCCGGTGTCCATGGCCGCTCCTGGCTCTCGGCTACGCCGCGATAAGTGAGCTTGCCCAGCCACGTGTTCAACCCCTCGGCAAGGCCCGCGTCCTGGCGCAATGCTTCGCGCGTGCCCAGGTTGGCGATGCGCATGAGATACGGGAAGGTCGCGTTGGTCAACGCCAGCGTGGAGGTGTGCGGCACCGCGCCCGGCATATTGGTTACGCAGTAATGCACCACGCCGTCGACCACATAACTCGGGTTGGAGTGCGAAGTGGGCTTGGCCGTCTCCACGCAACCGCCCTGGTCGATGGCCACGTCCACAATGACCGCGCCTTTCTTCATCTGGGCCACCATGCCACGGGTTACGAGCTTGGGCGCGTTCGAGCCGGGAATCAGTACGCCGCCGATGACAAGATCAGCCTCGCGGGTGGCTTCGGCCACGTTGTAGCTGTTCGAGGCCAGCGTGTAAAGCCTTCCGCCGAAGATGTCGTCCAGATCGCGCAGACGGTTCAGGTTCACATCCACGAGCGTGACCTTGGCTCCAAAGCCCAGCGCGATCTTGGCCGCGTTGGTGCCCACGACTCCGCCGCCGATGATGGTGACGTGCGCCGGGGGAACGCCCGGAACGCCGCCCAGCAGAATGCCGCGCCCGCCGCGTTCCATTTCGAGATATGCGGCGCCCACTTGCACGCTCATGCGGCCAGCTACTTCGCTCATCGGCGTCAGCAGCGGCAGCGTGTTCTGGCGGTCGCGAACTGTTTCATAGGCGATGCCGATAACCTTCGCTTCAAGCAGCTTGTCAGTCAGATCCCGCACCGGCGCCAGGTGCAAATAGGTGAACAGCACCAGCCCCTCGCGGAAGAATGCATACTCCTTCTCGATAGGTTCCTTGACCTTGACCACAGTCTCGGACTTCTTCCAAACATCGCTTGCCGCGCCTTCAATCGCCGCGCCGGCTTTCTTGTACTCTTCGTCGAGGAAGCCGGATTTTGCGCCGGCCTGGGTTTCGACCAATACAGTGTGGCCGGCCTCGGTGAGCGCCTTCACGCCAGCCGGAGTCACGCCCACGCGGGCTTCATTGTCCTTAATCTCTTTGGGTACACCGATAATCATTGTTGTTTCTCCTGTCTGGTTTCATTCCGGTGAGGTTGGATGCAGACCGGAAAGCACTGGCTATCAAGAACTGGCGACTCCAGAGTTTGTTTTCGAAAAGGGCTTAACAGGCTGCGGAAAAAGACCTTGACTTGATCCGAACTCGCGAAACGCATCCCTCAGGGCCTAAAGGCCACGCTGATTTTGTGGCACTTACGGCAGTCAGGGCTAAAGCCCTGACCTACCAGTCGCGCCGTGATACAAAGCGGCCCTTTGAGACACGATCTACGAGCTTTTCCGCAGCCTGTTAACCCGATGCGGATCTGCATCCGTCCCAACTGACAAGAATCCTACGGTGGAAGCTGCTTCCAATGTGTGCAAAGATTGTGGTAAAAGTGTCTTATGCGAACGAAACGTGATCTAAATGGCCAAGTGGCGCAAGAATCAAGCGCGGAAGCTGTGGAGATCGGTCCGGAACTGGCGGCGACCAAAGCAGGCAGCCATATTGACGAACTGGATGCCGCGATTCTGCGCTACCTGGAGCGCCATGGCCGTGCGACCAATTATGAAGTGGGCGAGGCTGTGGGCCTTTCGGCCTCTGCGGCTTCGCGGCGCATCCAGGCGCTGGAGGCATCCAAAGCCATCCGCGGCTACCACGCTGAAATCGACGACCGGCTGCTGGGCAAGCGCATGACGGTCTTCATTCGCGTTACGCTGGAGCGCCAGTCGGCGGCAGTGCTGAGCGCCTTCGAGGCCGCGGTGCGGCGCTCGAAGAGCATTGGCAGTTGCCACCTGATGGACGGCCACTACGACTATACGCTGGTGGTTCGCGTAGCCGACATCGAGGACTACAGCCGCCTGCATCAGCATGAGTTATCCCGGCTGCCGGGAGTTACACGGCTGGAGACCAGTTTTGCGTTGAGGGATGTGATGGAGGGAAGAAGCTGAGACAAAATGCCAAGCTCGGGGCGCTAACTTAGAGCCTGTTTACGATCTTTGGACCTGATCTGCCGCAGTCATCAAGGTAGTTATTAACAGATGCATGTTGAGAACGGTAATTCTGGGGAATGAAACAGAGAAAACCGTATCCGAGCGATATAAGCCCTGAACAGTTCGCGCAGATTCGTCCGTTGCTTGAATCGGTGCGCAAGCGCACAAAACCGTCTACTGTGGATTTACATGAGGTCTTCAACGCGCTCTTGTATCTTCTCAAAAGCGGCTGCCAATGGCGCATGCTTCCCGAAGGATTTCCCAAGTGGTGTACCGTGTATTCGTATTTCGCCAAGTGGAGAGAATCTGATCAGCAGGGAATAAGCGCATTGGAACGGGCCTTAAAAAAAATCAGTTGGCGAGGCCCGCGAGAAACTGGGGCGCAACGCCATGACCACCTTCATCATTGTTGACGCGCAAAGTGTGAAGAACACCGACAGCGCCGAGCAGAAGGGCTACGACGCGGGCAAAAAGGTCTCCGGCATCAAGCGACATATTGCGGTGGACACGCAGGGCTTGCCCCACGCCATCGCTGTGACCACGGCCGATGTAACAGATCGTAACGGCGCTTTGGCAGCCATTGACCGGTGCAAGCCGAATCTGGAGTCTGTGGAGAGCGTGCTGGTCGATGGCGGCTACACGGGTGAACCCTTTGCTAACGGCGTGATGGAGCGGTTGAAGGCAACGGTGCAAATGGTCAAGCGCAATAAACTCCATATGTTTGCCGTGTTGCCGAAACGTTGGATTGTCGAGCGCTGCTTCGGATGGCTGGAAAAGTGCCGCCGACTGTGGAAGAACTGCGAACGCAAACTGAATACCAGCCTACAGTTCGTACACCTCGCCTTCCTCGTCCTCCTACTCAGAAGATCGTAAACAGGTTCTTAGAAGAAGCCCTGTCTCCGGGGCCGCTCAGATGACAGCTTTGCTGCTGAGGGGATTTCGCCATTGCCTATTCGATCACGGGGCGGGAGGAGCGTGAGACGGCTCCGCTCTCCGTTTAGTTTGCCGCATAGTAATCGAGAATATGCGTGGCGCGATTTATAACTTTCACGAAGAAGCGAGATGTGGTCCAATTAAATTCTGCAAATACAAAGATTGCTGACAGCGGGGAAAGGAGGCTCCTGGTAATGGACGCCTATACGAGATATCCGAATCGCGCAAAGCCAACCGCGGAGCCGCCGCGGCCTAACTACAAGCTTGATGATTCGAGTGCGGAGAGTTCCGGCGAAAAGCCTGAGGCCCCGGAGAGCCAGGAACCCGGCGGCGAAGAAACAGACGAAGTCGAGTTTCATTACAGTGGCTACAAAGTCATTGAGCCGGAGCCGGAACCGGAGCAGCAGAGTCTCACCGGCATATTGACGGACGCGGAGCCGCAGCTTTCTGCCCGCGCGAAGAAGGATATGAAAAAGAAGAAGGCCGCCGTCAAGCCTCCTGTTCCCCTGTCTCCTGCTCCCCAGCCTCCTGTTGTCGAGCCTCCTGTCCCCAGGCCTTCTATTCCCGAGCCTCCGATTCGCGAGCTTCCCATTTCCGAGCCACCGAATTCCGAGCCGCCTATTACCGAACCAACGAGTCCCGAGCCGCAGACGAAACCGGCTCCGAAACTCGCCAGGAAGCAATTAACGATTTACGTTGCGGCGGTAGCGGGCGTTGGGGTTCTGCTTGGATTGGTAATAGCGTACTGGTTCATGGGTAACGGCGGGCAATACGATTTGGGAGCGTACACTTCGAGCGCGGCCGGATTGAAGGGGCACTTGTCTACCAAATGGGAAAAGAAGGCGATGTACCGTTTGACGATAGAGCCCAGCGACAAGAGCCGGCAAGAGGGATTCGCATTGGCTGTCGCCAGTTCGCAGATTCCGCTCTCGATCGAAATCCACTTGCAGGATTCGCATGGCGCTGTTTTATGCAGCAAGGAGATCATTCTGAAATACAATGCCGCGAATGCGGCAACTCCCGCCGCATCCACTGCGGATTCTGACGCCGGCAATACGGACGCGGGCAATACCTCCAATGATCAGGCGGCGCAAGCGATCGATCGCGCGCGATATGAAGCTGAGGAACCTGAGCGGGAACTGGACAAGGATAGCTTCCAGAATCAAATCGGGAAGGATGGACAGATTGTGTCCATGCGCGCCGAAGGCGAGATGCCTTGCTCAAAGAGAGCCTATGGAGACACTTTTGCCTGGAGTTTTACGTCCAATTTTCCAGCGATTGAAATGCAGGATGAATTGCAGAAACTCAAGGACGAGGCTCAGGCGAGCGAATCCCGGCTGGCCGCCGCGGAACTTGCCGCCCGCAAAGCGAAGGCTCCTAAGTCCGCGATAAGACTCGTGCCTTTTTCCATGGAGGGGGACGATTCGATCGTGGAATTCGACGCCACCCGAGGAGTTATCGAAACTCGCGGAGGAAAGACTTTCTACTTCGACAAGACAGGCGGACAAGGCGCCGATCCCAAATGGCAAGACTATCCCGTAAGCATTCATTACCGGTGCGACCGTGCAGCAAGCTGCATCCTGACGCAAGCTCGCCTGGGCGCACTGCGCGCCAGAACGAATCGATAGAGCATTTTGCGCGATAGTCGAGATGCTGCTGGCTGGCCGTCTAAGTCACCAGTATTGCCTTCCTAGAGCAAACTTTGCCGCCCAACCTATCAGCAGCGAAGCGCACCAGGTCCACGCAATGATCGGACTCAGCACAAGCCGCTTCCGTCTGATCCACTGGCGAAGCAGAGCCGCCATTGAATAACAGAAAAGCAATATATAGACCAGCATGAGAGGGTTATACAAAAATGATTGAACAAACTCTCCCCGGCTGAGCGCAACAAAACTCCTGTACCCGCCCGTCGTAGGAGATGGAATACCGGCAAATTCCCGCAGAATCGAGGGAGGAATTCTCTTTGCGGCGATCCACGCGGCATTCCAGACCAGATAGAAGATAAATGCGCCCAAGGCGACTGAGCGAGTGATTCGGTTTATCAAGCTCTCCTGACACCACATGAAGGACATGTCCACACGTCTTGTTTACATCCATCGATTACAAATGGAAGCCAGCAAAGCGGAAAACAACAAAGCAGCAATACCGCAAAGAATACCCATCCGCCTGTGGATAGTCCCTTCTTTTGAAAAAACGGCGCGGCCTCACGGCCACAAAACGGACATTGAGGTGTCAAGGTCTTTCTCCTCTCAAAACCAGGTGCGTATGAATTTGGAATTGTGCGAACCTTATCAGAGCAGGATGTTTTCAGTCAAACAGCGCGAGCGCGGGAAGTAGCACGGGAAGGCAATATGAAACGTAATCGCATTTCTCCGATTCCCACATCCGGGCCTGCAGCGGCGCCAAACAGGAGAAGCGTCCACAGTTTCACAGGAAACAGGGGGAGGGGGTACCCTTCAGGGACTAGGGACTAGGGACTAGGGACTAGGGGCCAGGGACCAGGGACTAGAAAAGCACCGCACCGCTGGTGACTGTTCATTTGATGATTGTGCGCCGGTAGAGGGTAATTTTCTGCACAGCGGCGCGCGATGCCTCCCGTCGACGGTGCCTACGCGCTGCGCGCAGGCCCTTCTCAGTTCCGACCCGCAACTCGATCAATTTGGCACGTGGCGTATCTGGTAGATTGAGCCGACCATTCAGAACCGCTTCAAAGCTTACCGTGCCTCGTCGGAAAACCTGGTTTTTCCCGCCGGCTGAGTACCTGTTTGCACTGCGCCCGGAGTAATCAGATCATGAATGTCAGAGACGAGCAGTTCGACCGTGTCGGAGAAGGCATTGTCGCGATGCTTCTTGAGCCACGCCGGATTGACTTCTTCGACAAAGCCCCAAAGGGAAACATGGGTTTTCGCGTCTGAAACACCCACTCTGATCTGCGGGTAAGGAAGGCCGGGCGAATCGACGAAGCGAACCGAAAAGACAACGTCCGCGTCCTTCGGGTCCATGACCAGCTCAAAGCGGCCCCATTCTTTCATGTCGGCAAAGAACTCGTTATACGCTCGCTCCGGGCCGCCGCTGTAACTAGAGGGAAAAGCCGTGACATCTCCAATCTCATAAGAGATAAACGCGCGTTTGCCATTCAGCAGCGGAGTCGGGACAGGCGCAGCGGTCGTATTGACACCCTTTGCGGAGGAACTTCTTTGCGCGGTTCCAGGCAGTGCGCAGCACAAGGTCAAAACACACATCAAAATAGAACTCATACGGATTGAAGACATGATCCTTCACTTGCTCGGATAGGCCAAGGCAACGGCCATCATATGGAGCAAACCTTTCGTTATGAGTATGAACCCTGATAGCGGAAATTTGACGCGCCTTTCCCTGGAGTTTTTTCAAGAAGAGTGCGAAGTCGCTCCGCTTCCCGCCCTTGCGCCTTTTGTCTGGCGCAAGGACGGGAAACCGCGAAGCCGGCCTGACCGGAACAATGAAAATCCTCTACCGCGAGGAGCGGGACGTGGACCGCATTTCTTGACTGGTTTGAGTTTGTGACGCGACCGCCTGCATTGCCTGGATCAGCGAGATTCCTACCGGCGATCCCAAGCCGGTCGTCGCATCCCAGCCGGACTCTGCCGAATAGGCGCCGTTATTGCCCGAAGTAATGTCCCGGAAGCAGGTCGATTCGTCCGCATCATAAAGTTCCGGATTGATGAACCCGGCGCGAGTTTGGAGCTTCTGGTTGAGCAGGGCAATCAGCCCGGCCCACAGAGGCGCCACTGCGCTGGTTCCACCAACCACCATCTGCTGCCCATCGACCTGGATCTTGTAGCCGGTTTCAGGATCAGCGTCGCCGGCCACATCAGGCACTCCGCGGTTGGCCTGCGGCACATCGTTGGACTGCCAGTTCGGCCGCGCAAAGACCGCGCTATAGCCGCCTCCAGTCGCTCCGCCTTGCGTGCCGTCATTCCACACCGTTTCGCTGGTGATGTTGCCGTTTGCCGACATCAAACTCGTGCCGCCGCACGCCAGCACATGCGGGCTCGATGCGGGAAAGTCCACATGGTTCTGGCCATCGTTCACTCCGTCGCTCGAACCGTTGTCTCCGGTTGCAACGGTAACGCTGATGCCCAAGAGACCGGCTTCCTGGGCCACTTCATCGAGGTTCTGCATCGACTGCTGCGTCCATGTCGACTCCGGGCCGCCCCAGCTGATCGAAATCACGGTGGGTTTGCGGAGCAGATCGTGAACCGCCATGCTCAGCGCATCCTGGAATCCACGCGCTGTGTTGGGCGCAAAGTAGACCACGAGTGAAGCTCCCGGCGCTACAGCTCCAGCCACTTCAATATCCAGCATCACTTCGCCGTCCGCGCTGTTCGCCGAGCTCGGGCGGTTCTTCGCTTGATCGACCGACGACGTTACAACCTGCGGCGTTTGCAAGCCAAGGGACTGGAAGTACTCCTGAATATCAGCCGGACGATAGCCGCCGCCCAACTCAATCAGGCCAATCACCTGTCCCGCGCCGTTCACATCCTGCGGAAATTCGTAAAGCTGCGCCACTTGCAACGGCGTGTATGCAGTGTTCGAGGCGCGGGAACCAAAACTGCGATTGTCGCCGCGATAGCGAAATTGCGGTTTGGCGACAGGCCGGTCGTCCAGGCCAAAGACTCCCTGAACAATCGGCGCGAGTTCCTCGGGAAGCTGAATCGCCCCTGTCCTTCCGCGGTAGTTTCCGTCAGGATGGTCGTAATCGATCAGCTCGATGCCAAAGGCCTTCTCCATCTTCGAGGCGGTTCCGGCCAGCGCAACGGTGCGGCGCATGACCTCGTCGCCCCGCTCCAGCATCTGCAATTTGTACTCCTCGGCAAACTTCTTGACGATGTCAACATGTGTGGGGTCAGCGCCACACTGCGCGGCAAATTCGCTGTGGCTCATGAATTTGCCAGAGAGTTTAGCCGTCGCCAGCGGTTGGCGATGGCGGAGTATCACCGAGATCTCGATGAGTTGGTGTGGATCGGTCGGTCCAATCGCATGCGCTCCGGGAAGCGGAACGCGCTCACTGCCCTTCAGGGCAACTTTCTTGGGATTCGCCATGGTTTGCTCCTTCTCCGATTGGGTTTCCCGGTGGACAATGTGCCGCGCGATCATTCAGTCAGCGGCAGAGGGACTATCAGGGGAAGGTCCTGACCGTCGCTGGCAACGCTCCATGCCAGGGGAGGGCATGGTTCACGCCCCGCGCTTGCGCCCCGCGTATGCAAGGGCCGTGCGCAGGCGAAACAATTCGCCGGTAGTTTTTATGGAGAAGATTCTTGCAAGGGAAGAATCTCAGAGCGCCACTTGTAAGCCTTCGTCCCGAACGAGGGGAATAATGTCGAAGCAACAATTGTAAGCAGTTCCGAACAGGCCGCACACCGGGCAATCGATCCGGTGTGCTGTGCCGAAAGCCTCCTGCAACGCGCGGTCGAGTGGAGGCATCCGCGCAATCTGTGGATGAATATAACCCAGAAATCCGAAAAAATGCACGAGTTTTTTTGGAAGATACGAAGCCTTTTTGTGGGGCTTGAAATTCTTTTTGGGCGGGCCTAAAAAGTCTTTTCAGGAGGGCCTGCCGGGGACCCCTCCCTTTTGCGAATCGCAGTCTTTCCGCAACAATCGCCAGTTGTTTCATTTGCCTGTCCGGAAGCGCACACGACTTTGCGAAAGCGGACAAGCGCGGACCCGCGTGTGTCTTATAGCTTTTGGCTATCTCCTTGACGGCGGGACCTTTGGCTCGTGTGCTCAAGGCTGCGACTTTGGCAGGGAAATTGCGTGTATTTCTGAATGCAAGAACCAGATATGGAGGGAAGCGATGGCATATTTTGAGCGGATGCGCGATGTAATCTCCGGGCCATTCAGCCCTGAGGTCATCCGGCAGCGTGCGGCGGCGGGCTGGCAGATGGTTTCCATCGAATGGCGGCGCGAGTTGCCCGATGCGGAAGCGCCCACTGAGGGCGCGTTCAACGAGGATATCCCCTATGGACTGCGCATCTCAGACGACTGCAAGCGGCTGGAGGCAGATCCCGCCGAGCACAGCGTCCTGATGAAGATGATGGAGTTGCTGGTGCAGGAGTTTTCTTATTCGAGCATCGTCAGCGACCTGAACGAGAAGGGATTTCGCATGAGGGATGGCCGCCCCTGGAGCCGCGTGGCCGTCTTCAACATGATTCCGCGCCTCATCGAGGTCGGTCCGCGTTTCTTCGGTTCAGAGGAGTGGGAGCAGCGGCGGCAAAGCTTTGCGCACGCAAAAGCGCCGGAGGCTGATTAGGAAACGCGCTACGCGGCCACGCTCACGGCCAACGGCTTGACCTTGGCGCGCTTCTTTTGGGAAGCGAGCCAGAGATCGCGCTGGGCCTGAAGGCGAAGCCAGAAATCCGGTTCGGTGTTGAATGCCTCCGAGATGCGCAGGGCCATATCCGCCGAGATTCCAGCCTTGCCATTCAGCACCCGCGACAACGCAGGACGCGTAACGCCCAAATGCCGCGCGACCTCAGTCACGGAGCGGCCATCAAGGTAATGGACGAGAATCCTTCCGGGATGTGCGGGATTGTGCATCTGCATGGCGCGAACTCCTCAACTTCATTATCGCCCTCATCGGCTCAACATTATCACCCGTTTACGGGCCCACACGGCCCCCTCGGACACACTGGTTGGTGCCTAATCTCGGCGTAAACCCCGGCAGATAATGGAACCCTCGCCATTCCTGCCGCGTCCAATCGAATGTATCCTAATGATTGGAGATATTTTTGCTCACAGGGTTGCAGCCAGATTCCCGCCAGGAACGCCGCCGGAAGCCACGCGCTTTCGGGGCAATCGCTTTGCTATGTCTGGCATTACTGGCGATGGTGGCCGTGGTGCAGGTGGCGCACATCCATGCTCTGGACAGCGACGCTGACCATTGTTCGCTCTGCATTGCGATGCACTCTGCTGCTCCGGTTGGGATTGCCGCGGCTCCAGTAGTTCTGGTCAGAATCGGAAGCCCCGCTCCGGTTGTCGAGGCGCACGCGGTTGTCCGGTACTGGCACCCCAAGCTCTTTACTCGGCCCCCTCCTGCCGGCTGTTAAGGCACTTTCCCAATCTTCCGTTCAGTCTGGCTCCGATTGCACCGTGTGAGTTTTGCGAGCGCAGTTCCGGCGTTGCTTCACAGGCTGACTCCCGATTTGGAAAGCTGCCCTCAATGCACTGAAAACGCCGCGGCGGCAAGAGCCACGGCCCGTCTTTCGCATGATTCAGCCATCATTCAGGAGATTATCTATGCCGCTCAAACACGGCACAATTTTAAGCGTCTTCCCCGTTCTCGTCTTGATTTTCGCGGCGCTCTGCGCGACCGCGGAAGGCAGTAACTCCGGCGCTGTCCGCGGTACCGTTACTGACCCCTCCGGCGCCGTGATTCCCAACGCGACTGTTCATCTGATCAACCAGGTCAGCGGCCTGGACCGGACCGCAACTACCGACGCAACCGGCCAGTTCGTCTTCGCGAACATCCCCTTCAATCCTTACCGGATGACCGTTCTGGCCAACGGCTTTACGCCAGTGAGCAAAAGTTTTGAGATTCGCTCTGTGGTGGGCGCCAGCCTCAGCCTGGTTCTTCAGGTGGAGGGTAGTTCCCAGACAGTAACGGTGGAGTCCACGGGCGACCTGGTTGAAACCGATCCCACCTTCCACACAGACGTGGACCGTGAGCTGTTCACCAAGGTGCCTCTGGAGAGCGAGTCTTCCGCCCTCAGTTCGCTGGTCACGCTTTCCACGCCGGGCGTGTCGGCCGACTCCAACGGCCTCTTTCACGGTCTCGGCGACCACGCATCCAACTCTTTCTCCGTGGACGGCCAGTCGATTACCGACCAGCAGAGCAAGGTATTTTCTAATCAGATTCCCGCCGACTCGATTCAATCCATCGAGGTCATCAGCGGCGCGCCGCCGGCAGAGTATGGCGGCAAGACCAGCCTGGTGATTGTGGCCACCACCCGCTCCGGGCAAGGCATCGCCAGGCCTACCGGCAGCGTCAGCAGCTCTTACGGCAGCTTCGGTTCCGCGACCGGCGGCTTTGACCTGGCCTATGGCAAGACGAAGTGGGGCAATTTCATCGAGGCCGATGGCCTCAACACCGGCCGCTTTCTCGATCCGCCGGAGTTTACTGTTTTTCACGACAGGGGTAATGAGCTGAATATCTTCGATCGCGCGGACTATTCTCTAACTCCGGCCGACTCGATCCATCTGGATCTAAACTACTCCCGCTCATGGTTCCAGACGCCCAATTCCTTCGACAACCTCAACGTGCAAAACGCGGAGACGACCGGCCCGAATAGCGGATCGAGTTCGAGTCCCGACTTCGTCAGTGTGGGCAACACCGATCAGCGCTCCAAGATAGGGACCATCAATGTCTCGCCCACTTATACGCGCATCATAGGCAATAACACGGTTTTCAACCTGGGCGCGTTTGTCCGCAGGGATAACTATAACTACTATCCCAGCAAGAATCGCTTGGCAGACTTAGGGCCTGCGAACCTGCAAACCTCGTCTATTTCGCAGTACCGCACGCTCACCAATGCCGCGGTTCACTCTGATCTTACTTACGCCAAAGGAATCCATAACATCAAGATAGGTGGGCAGTACGGACAGACCTTCCTGCGCGAGAACGACAGCCTGGGTGTGGTGGAGTCAACCTATAACTCACCCTGCATGGATGCGGTGACCGGCAGCCCGTTGCCCGGATACGCCAGCCCTTCCGCGTGCCCCGGCGGCGCGATGATCCCGAATCCCAACTATCTGCCCGTTCTCACTCCTTACGACCTGACTCGCGGCGGCAGCGAGTATAACTTCCTGGGCCACACCGATGTAAAAGAACTGGCCATGTATATCGAAGATCAGATCAAAGCCGGTAACTGGCTATTTAATCTGGGGCTGCGTGGCGACGTGTACAACGGCCTTACATCGGCTACCCAGACGGAGCCGCGCGTGGGTATCGCGTATAACATCAAGCCGACCACGACCGTGCTGCGCGTCTCCTACGCGCGCACGCTGGAAACGCCCTTCAACGAGAACCTGGTGCTGTCCAGCACCGGATGCTCGAATGCCGTGCTGTCGCCGCTGCTGAACTGCACTTCGGGCGTATCAGGAATCCTACAGCCCGGCTTTCGCAATGAATTCCATGCCGGCCTGCAACAGGCCTTCGGCAAGAGACTGGTCTTCAGCGGCGAGTACATTTGGAAATACACCCACAATGCTTTCGACTTCAGCGTGCTGGGCAATACGCCGATTACCTTCCCCATCGACTGGCATAACTCGAAGATTCCCGGCTACGCCTTGCGCGCGGATGTTCCCCAGATTCATGGCTTCAGCGCTTATCTTGTCGCCTCCTCGGTGGCCGCGCGATTCTTTCCGCCGCAGGTGGCCGGAGCAGGAGCCACCGTCGGCAAGGCTGGTTTGCCCTTCCGCATCGACCACGACGAGAAGTTCAACCAGACCACTCATCTGCAGTACACGATCTCGCGCGGCAAGGCGCTCAACGGCTTTTGGGGCGGCTTGAACTGGCGCTACGACAGCGGTATGGTGGCTGGGTCAACGCCTTGCTACAGCCCGGCCGATCCCAACACTGCCTGCCCGAACACCTCAATCACCTTGCCGGGCGGCGTTCCGGAAGTTGCAATGGTGGACAACAACATAGCCCCAACCACTAACCCTGTGACGGGAGCAAATGTGTATCTTCCCTTGACTCTGGATCAGGAGTTTCAAGGGGGATTTGCCTGCAATGGAGTCAAGGCAGACGTGAACAATCCCGCGACCTACTTTGCCGCTTGCCCAGCCTCTGAGCTCACCTCGAACCTGATCGATATTCCCGCGCCCGGAAAAGGCGACAACGACCGCGACCCGCCCCGCATTCAGCACCGCGACCTCTTTGACGCCTCCATCGGCAAGGACAACATCTTCCATGCGGAACGCTACAAGCTCAACCTCGACTTGACGGCCATCAACGTCACCGACAAGCATGCGCTCTATAACTTTCTTTCTACTTTCAGCGGCACGCACTATGTAACTCCGCGTGCGCTCACGGCGAAGATCACGTTGAATTTTTAGCGGGAACGCCCTTGCGGGGAGGCGGCAAATGGCAGAAAATAGAGTCATGTTGTCCTTTTCCCGCATGATACTCGCGAGTGCCTTATCTTTTTTTTGTCTGGTTCTCTTTTTGCCAGATTTTCCTGCCCAGGCTGAAAAACGAACAAAGTCTGAACAGATGCAGGATTTGCTTCAGCGGCAGATGGCCTGGGACGAGAATTCGACGAATGCCAAGAATCCCGGCGGCCTGCACTTTCAGTTTTTCAAAATAGATGAAACAGGTTCTTCGGGGAAGAGAACTCTTACCTACCGCGTTTACGTTCGCAGAGCTCCCGAAGACAAGAAATACACGCTCACAGTCTGGCGGATCGGATCGGAGCCCCGCCAGATTCCCGGCGATATCTATCTCAACGCCAAAGGGCTTCTGATGGTGCACAAACCCAAGCCGGGCCAGGAAGACAGTGACTTTGTAGGGGATGATGAACTGCACCTGGCAGTGCAGGCGGCGCAGGGCGAGCCTATCCGCTATGCTCTCGCATCGTCCGACAAGCAAATTATTATTGATGGCACTGTAGTTCCATTTCCGCTTGAAGACCAGGGCCAGGGCTGCCGGCTTGAAGTGCGGCTTGCTGCGCCCGAGGCTGATGCTGTCCTGATTTCCGCCGATGGGCTTTCCGCAAACGCTGATGTCCCGATCCAGTTGGTCTCCGCTGGCGAGACGGAAACCGGAAGTTTTCACGCCGACGCTCAAGGCCACGCGGTGACGACGGATCTTCCTTTTGTGGCCAACCTGGATCGAGGTTCGCTCAGGGTGGCGCTGGTCACACAGGGGTGTTCAACCGCCGTCGAAGTTCCTTGGGGAAAGAAAAGTTACCATCTGCGCTAATAAATCAACGTACCGCGGGAACCCTGCGCCTCGCCTATTTGCTCATGCTGTCTCATTTCTCACGGCGGCGCGAGCCTGCCAACACCTCCGCGCTTTATAACTTTCTGCCACCTTATTGATCCGGCCCTCAAGATATGCATCGTGGCCTCCCATCCTTTCCGGAAAGAACGCGGAAAGGGTGGGGCACGCTGTTCAATTTCCTTTTGGCCGGATCAATAAGCGGCACGCACCATGTAACCCCGCGCGCATTGACGGCAAGAACTAAATTGAGATTTTAACGAGATTTCGGTTGCGGGGAGGCGGCAAATGGCAGAGAATGTTGCCATGTTTCCTCCCCCCCGCAATACGCTCGTGAAATCTCTGTCCATTTTTTGCCTGGTTTTCATTTTGCCGTTTTTTTCTGTCCGCGCCGCTGGACAAACATCCTCCGAAATGAAGGATTTGCTCGAGCGCCAAAAGAATTGGGACGAAAATCCAGCGAAGGGAAAAAATTCGGACGGCCTGCGCTTTCAATTTTTCAAAATGGATGAAACAGGCTCTTCCGGGAAGAGACTTGTTACCTACCGCGCTTACGTCTCTGGAGCTCCCGAAGGGAAGAAATACTCGCTCACGGTCTGGCGGATCGGATCAGAGCCTCGCCAGATTCCGGGCGATATCTATCTCAACGCCAAAGGGCTTCTGATGGTGCACAAGCCCAAGCCGGGCCAGGAAGACAGTGATTTTATAGAAGGCGATGAGCTGCATCTGACCGTGCGAGCTGCGCGGGGCGAGCCCATCCGCTATGCTCTCGCATCGTCCGACAAGCAAATCACTATTGATGGCACGGTAGTTCCATTTCCGCTTGCAGACCAGGGCCAGGGCTGCCGGCTTGAAGTGCGGCTTGCCACGCCTAATGCCGATGCTGTCCTGATCTCCGCCGATGGGCTTCCCGCCAACGCTGATGTCCCAATCCAATTGGTCTCCGGCGGTGCGACGGAGACGGGAAGCTTCCACACCGACGCTCAGGGCCACGCCGTGACTACAGATCTTCCCAATGCATCCAACCTCGATAGTGGTTCGCTCAGAGTGACGCTGGCCACACAGGAATGTTCAACTGCCGTCGAAGTTCTATGGGGAAAGAAAAGTTACTATTTGTACTAATAAATCGCCGAGGCGCAGGGTTCCCGCGCCTCGGCAATTTGCGCTTGCCGTCTCATTCTCCGTCGCGGCGTGAGCCTGCCAGAACCTCCGCAAAATGTATCCCTTCGCGCGCCGATAACTGCTCAATCTGCTCCCTGCAACTGAAGCCGTCAGCAACAATAATCGTCGCGGGCGCGGCGGCGTTGACCGCCGGCAACAGGCCGAGATTAGCGATGGCCTTGGAAACCTCGAACTTATCAGCCTCAAAACCAAATGGTCCCGCCATGCCGCAGCAACTGGAGTTGATCAGCTCCACCGCCGCGCCGGCTTTTTTCAGCAGCGCGATCTCGTTCACCGGCCCGCCGAAGACTGCTTTGTGGTGGCAGTGGCCGTGCAGGATTACCTGCGCGCCCTCAAGCCTGCCCGTTACCCACTCGGGAGCTTTGGCGGCCAGCCAATCGGCCAGCAGCCACACTTGTTTGCTCATGCGTTGCGCGCGAGGGTCGTCAGGAAAAAACTCCAGCGCCTCATCTTTGAAAACGCTGGCGCAGCTTGGTTCGAGGAAGATAAATGGCAGTCCGGCTTCAATCTCCGGCGCCATGCGGTCAAGAACTCTCGCCAGATAAGCGCGCGCGGCGCCCAGCAGGCCGAAGTCGTAAAGCGCACGGCCACAGCAGATGTGGCCTTTGGGAACCTTCACTCGAAAGCCTGCCTGGGTAAGAACGGCTTCAGCGGCGGCCAAAGTTTGCGGGTGATAGTAGTTGTTCCATGTGTCCGCCCAGAGCACCACCTGCTCTCCGGCCGGCTCCGCTTTGGTTGCATTCTTCCTGCTCGAAGGCCGCGGCACGTTGCTGGTCTCGTCGCCCGCCGCTCTTGCCTTCTTGTAACTCTTCCCGGCAAGTCGCGGAAGCTGGCGCTCTTGCGCCACGCCCACAATGCGCTTGATGAGCGGGCTGGTCAGGCGGCCGGTGAGCACGGCGTTGGTCAGCGCGGGAGTAATCGAACCCAGGAGGGCCAGCACGTCGGAAAAACCGAAGACATAGTGATGCAGCGGGTGCGGGCGGTGCTTGTAGCGCTGCGCCAGATACTCGGATTTGTAGGCGGTCATGTCCACCGACACCGGGCACTCGGTTTTGCACGCCTTGCAACTGAGGCAGAGATCGAGAGCCTCGTGAACTGCCTTGCTCTGGAAGCCTTCCTTGCGCAGAGCGCCGGCGAGCATCTCCCACAGCAGCCGGGCGCGGCCGCGAGTCGAGTGCTTCTCCTCGCCTGTGGCGCGGTAGCTGGGGCACATGACGCCGCCCTCGGTCTTCAGGCAGGCGCCCACGCCTACGCAGCGCGCCGTGGCGCGTTCCAGCGAGCCATGATCGGCGGCGAAGACAAAGTGTGTCTCCAGTTTCGCCTGCTCCTCGCCGGCAACGGGCGGCGCGTGACGCAGATTTTCCACCGGATCGTAAACGCGCACCGCATCCGACAGCTTGCCGGGATTCATGCGGTTCGCCGGATCCCAGATGGCCTTGAACTCCTGAAAAGCGCGGATAAGCTCAGGGCCGAACATCTTGGGCAGCAGCGCCGCGCGAGCCTGGCCATCTCCGTGCTCGCCGCTGAGCGACCCGCCCAGACTGAGAACCAGATCGGCGGCGCGGTCGATGAACTCGCGGAAGCGCCGCACGCCCTCCACGGTGTGGAAGTCGAAGTTGATCCTCAGGTGGACGCAGCCCTGGCCGTAGTGGCCGTAAAGCGGGCTGCGATAGCCGTACTCGGCCATGAGAGCCGTAAGCTGGCGCAGGTAAGTGCCCAGCCGCGCGGGAGGAATGCCGGCGTCGTCCCAACCCTCAAACCGCTCTGGTTCGCCCGGAACAAAAGCCGTCGCGCCCAAAGCCGATTCACGCACACGCCACACTGCTGCTGCGTCAACGGCGTTATAGATGCGCGCAGTTGGCGCCTCTGCCCAGCCTTGCGCGGCTTGAACGAGCGCTTCCGCCTTGGCCTGCGCCTCCGCCGCGTCCCATGCGCCCATCTCCACCAGCAGAAACCCGCCGCCGGGCGGAAGCAGCGCGACGTCGCTCATCGCGAGGTTCTTGCGCTGCATGAAATCAACCAGCAGCCCGTCGAATCCCTCGAGGCCGATGGGGCCGAATTCCAGCACGCGCGGCACCACGTCGGCGGCGAGGAATGTGTCCTTGAAGCTCAGCACTGTCAACACGCGGAAGGGCGGGCTGTTAGTCAGATTGAGCGTGGCGGCTACGGCTGTGGCGCAAGTGCCTTCAGAACCCACCAGCGCGCGGGCCACATTGAATCCGTTCTCGTCCAGCAGCTCATCCAGGTTGTAGCCGGAGACGCGGCGTGGAATGCGCGGAAATTTTTCGAGAATGAGCTTGCTGTAACGGTCGCGCAGTTTGGCCAGGTCCGCGTAAATCTGCCCCACGCGACCGCCGGCGAGAATCAGCGCTTCCAACTGGGCGGGCGAGGTGCGGCCCACCGTCATGCGCGTGCCGTCATACAGCACAATGTCCAGCGATTCGATGTTGTCCACGACCTTGCCGGCCATCAGCCCATGAACGCCGCAACTGTTGTTGCCGATCATGCCGCCCAATGTGCAGCGCGAGTGCGTCGCCGGGTCGGGGCCGTAGGTCAGATGGTGACGCTCGGCGGCATCGCGCAGCCGGTCGAGAACAATCCCCGGCTCCACGCGCGCCAATTTGGCGACAGGGTCGATCGAGCCCAGCTTGTTCATGTAGCGCGAAAAATCAAAGACCACTGCGACGTTGGCGCATTGGCCGGCCAGGCTGGTGCCTGCGCCGCGCGGCAGCACGGCCGCTCCCGTGGCGCGGCAGGCAGCCAATGCGGCTTCCACGTCGGCGGCGTCGCGAGGCAGAATCACGCCCACCGGAAGCTGGCGGTAATTCGAGGAATCGGCAGCGTAAAGCGCGCGTGAGCCAAGGTCGAAGCGAACATCGCCGCGCAAGCTCTTTTTAAGCAGCGCTTCCAATTCACGATGCGCGGAAAAACTCTCATGGTCCAACGGAGGCTGATTAGAAAGGACGGAAAATGGCGGCGTACTCATTGTTAAATGGTAACGCGTTGCCTGTTGTTTCCGTTGTGAGCTGCGTTACCGCGTGGGCCACTCTTCTACGACGATGCCGAGGTCGTTGAGTTTTTGAATGGCGGCTTCGACGTTGCGGCGGACTTTGACGCGGTCCTTGTTGCCAGCCAGAGGCGACTCGGCCACGGCGATCACGCGGCCATAGCGCCATGCGCCGGCGGGCAGAGCAATCAGCGCCTGCGCCAGTTCGCCGGGGCGCAACTGCACCTCCTGGCGGCGGGCGGCTGTGGGGCGCAACATGCTTCCCTGGCCCATTGTGCTGGGGTTGGCGTCGGCCAGAGTGATGCGCAGGTTGAGCATGTCCGCGCCGACCGAAAGAAAGGGATTGGCCCACGCTCCCGGCTCGTGCACATCCACATACATGCTCTTGGTGGGCAGCGGAATGCCTGCCAGTGCGGTTCGCTGGCTGTCGAGCTCGGTAGCCGCGGCCTGGGCCTTATGCTCGGCGTTGACGGCGTTCTGGGCGACGCCGGCAACCTCCTGCTCTTCCTTGTGGCAGGCGGTCAGCGCCACGCCCAACAACAGCGCCATGGCCGCAAATCCTTTAAGTCTTGAGTGCTCGTTCACTCTTCAAGAATAACAGGACTAACGCTCCGTCTATTTCGGCGTTACGGCTGATTCTCCGGGGCTAAAGCCCGGGTTGGTCCATCAGGCTTTATGCGGGGATTGAAACCCACGCCTCCCTCCGGATGGAGATTTTCCGCAGTTTGTTATTCGCCCTTCCAAACGGGTGGGCGTTTTTCCAGGAAGGCTTGCGTGCCTTCGTTCTTGTCGGCGGTGCCGCAGAGGTGGCTGAAACGGACGGCCTCACGCAGCAGGGCGAGGTCGAGCGGCAGATCGATGCCCTCATCGACGGCGCGCAGGGTCTCGGCCAGGGCTAGCGGCGCGTTGGCGGCGATCTCCTGCGCCAGGGCCTCGGCGCGTGGCATCAGCTCGGCGGCGGGAAGCACTTCATCGACCAGCCCGATGCGCAGAGCCTCGCGCGCGTCGATGATGGCGCCGGTGAGCAGCAGCTTGAGTCCAGCGCCGCGGCCTACGAGGCGCGGCAGGCGCTGCGAGCCGCCGTAGCCGGCCATGATGCCCAGCTTGACCTCCGGCTGGCCCAGGCGCGCATCGTCAGCCGCCAGGCGCAGGGTGCAGGCCATGGCCAGTTCGCAGCCTCCGCCCAGAGCGAAGCCCTGGATGCAGGCGATTACCGGCTTGCCCAGAGTCTCGATGCGGCGGAAAACATCCTGTCCGCGCAGGGCAAAGACGCGACCCTCTTCAGCCGAGAGCGCGGCCAGTTCGCGGATGTCGGCGCCGGCAACAAAGGCCCGGCCACCGGCGCCGGCGAGAAGAATGACGCGAATCGCCGAGTCGGCGGCCAGATCATCGAAAACTTCTGAAAGCTCGGCGATGGTCTCGGCGTTCAGGGCGTTGAGAACCTTGGGCCGGTCGAGGGTGACTTGGGCCAACGGAGGGCGCTTGTCGAGGTGAAGGTTCTTGAATTCCATGCGTGAGAAAGGTTAGCAGATGGCAGCGTAAGGCTGTCTAGAGGCATGTAAACGCTTGAATTTTCCGTGGCTCGCTGGCGCGATGCTCCGCAGGGTGTTTGCGGAACCGGAACATGCAATAGTACCTTAAACCACATGATGCACTTGTCCCTTTTTAGGCGCGCACGCCTGTCCGGCGCCGGCAATATTTTCGGGTCTTGGCCGCTTCTCGACGTTGCCGTCTGCGTAATGCTGAGCTTGAGCCTTTCCCCTTCGGCCAGAGGAGCGAAGAACCTTGCGCCGGCGACGCTGGTGGAGGCGGCGACTTATCTTCCCTGCGGCGATGGATGCTCCGCGCTCTCCGAGCCGGCCAGCGCCTTTTGCTTCCGGCAGGGCGATCAAGTTCTTGTCGGAGAAGGGAAGAGCTACCTGCATGAAGGCAAATTCTCCAGCCTGGAAGAGCTTGCGGGGAAGCAGCTTCAGGTCCGGTTCAATGGGAGTCATATCTGGATGAGGCCGCCCGGCGGGGACACCGTGAAAATCGAGCGCGGCTCACGCTTCGAGAATTTCCGAGACTCCGGTTGCATCCGGGAGGTGCGCGGGCCGATTCTCAAGGCCGCCTACGCTCATAAACGGCCGGGGAAGGTTCCTGCCTATGCCTTTGCGCTCGCCGGCACGGGCAAGGGCGATTCGTATTTATGGTTCCAATGCGATCTTGATCCCCATGCGTCCGTGATCGCCTGCCACAAATGGTATGAGAACGGCGATTTCATCGGCAAGGATTGGTACTGCCCCAAAACGCAGGATGGCGCGCCGGTTCCGGCGGATTTTGAGATTGATCGGCTTCTCAGTCAGGCGGGGAGGCTGGTTCTGAAGTCGGGCGCCGTGGTGCCGGAGGACCATCGCGCAAGAACCAATGACGTGCTCGACCGGCCCAATGAGGCTTGCCGGTAAGGCTGATCGGTCACTTGCCGATCAGGCCTTTGGCAATAGCGTCCAACATTCCGTTGAGGAAATTGATGGATTCGGCGGCGGAGTAGCGGCGGCCGATCTCCAGCGCTTCATTGATGACGATGGGGAATGGCGTGCCTTTGAAGCCCAGCATCTCGCCCACGGCCATGCGCAGCAGATTGCGGTCCACGGCGGGCATGCGCTCCAGGCGCCAGTGCTTGGAGTTGGCCACGATCAGCTCATCGATCTTTTCCTGGTGAGCGACGGCCACGCGAAAGAGATCCTCGGCAAAGCCGCGCACCTCAGGCTCGACCTCGTCGGCGGCGTTCCAGAAATTGGCGCGCACCTGGTCCGGCGTCTGCTTGCCGATGTCCGCCTGAAAGAGCATCTGCATGGCCAGCTCGCGCGATTTGCGGCGGCCCGAGGTGTGATGGATAGTGGCGGTCAACGCGGGCCGTCCCTTCGGAGCTTGCGGTTGAGGCTGACCATCTCGATGGCCGCCGTGGCGGCTTCGAAGCCCTTGTTGCCGGCCTTGATGCCGGCGCGGTTGAGCGCCTGTTCCAGAGTCTCGCAAGTGAGTACGCCAAAGCTGTGGGGAATGCCGGTCTCCTGTTGCGATTGGCCAAGGCCGCGCGCCACTTCGTTGTAGATGGCTTCGTAATGGGCGGTTTCGCCGCGCAGCAGGCAGCCGAGAGGGATAATGGCGTCCACCCGGCCCGCGTTTGTCACTGTGCGGGCGGCGGCTGGAATCTCCCATGCGCCGGGAACGCGAATCACTTCAATGTCGGCTCGCTTTGCGCCGCTGCGCAATAGTGCGTCGAGCGCGCCCTCAAGCAGCCGTTCGGTGACCACCGCATTCCAGCGGGCCACGACGACGGCAAACTTCATGCCTGCGGCAGAGAGATCGCCCTCGACGGCCACTGGCTTGCCTTTGACCGGATCGGTCCATGCCCAGAAGCTGAAAGCAAAACCGGGCTCCGGCTCAACGGTGAAGAGGCGCGATTTCCAGTGGGTTTCCGTGATGGCGGATAGACGCGCAACAGCAGGCTCGCCATCTTGCGCGCGCAGCCAGGCAGCGGCAGCCTGATGCACGGCGTCCAAAGCGGTCACCTCCACCAGCACATTGGCGGTAGAAGGAAACTGGGCGTCCACGAACTCCAGGTTGCCCAGCGGAGCCAGGAACGACGCGCCATGACTGTTGTCTTCGTTCCATCCCTTGCCGGGCGCAAATCCCAGCGCGGAAAAGAAGCTCGCCAGCCGGTCATAAGCCGCGCGAGTGCCTGCGGGACGAAGAAAGGAAATCCCCTTGATCATTCTTTGATTCTATCGTGCGTGGGTGGGCAGTCAGGGAATCGGCAAGCTGGCGATTCAGCGGGACGAGAGTGTGCGCTGAAGTTCGTGGTTTCCCACCCTAGCCGCAAAAACAACGACGCGGCGAGGGTGGGGCACCCCATGATTGTGGCGCATCCGCCGGAAAGCAGAAAGGCCGGCGCCAGGCCGGCCTTTCTGATGCTTGCTGTATCGCGCGCTACGTTGTGGAGCGCGGCTTGACGGCGATCGCTGTGGCCGGAACATAAGGCCCGGTCGATGTGCTGGGCAAAGTGCAGCCAGCATCGGTGCTGGGCGTGCAGGGTGGCAGTTTGGGGCTGATCTGCTGTGTGTCGGCAGTCGCCGCAGTCGCCGGGTTGGTGGCCAGCGGAACGCTGATGAAGTGGATCATGTTGTCGCCCGCGGTGGAGACGAAGAAGAGAGAGTCGTCCGGGGTGAAGGCCCCGGCGAGAGGGGCGATGATGGTCGAGCCTCCGGTTAGCGGAACGTAACCCACGGTTCCCGCCGCGCCGTTCGTGCCCGGCACGTAGTAGGGCAAGTAGGCGTTGGTGTTGGCCGTATCCGCTGTGTAGGTGATAAACGCCAGGTTCGATTCCGGCGAGGCAACCACCTGATTGACTGCGGTTGCGTTCACCTTGCCTGTATCGAGCGGGAATGTTCCATTCAGCGCGGGAGCAGCAGGGAGTGCCAAGAGCGTCTGCACGCCAGCGTTGGTGGTCAGCGGGCAGGAGATGGGCGTAAAGCTGCCGGACGGTGATTCGGCTGTAGGAATGTTGACGGAAATATCGTTGACCGTGACACCGCTACCAATAACTGCCGCGCCCAGGATGTGCTTGCCGTCTGTGGTAGCGGCCAGCGCGTCGTTCTCCACGGGCACCGAATCACCCGCTGGTTGCGGATAGAAGGCCAGGCTGGCGAAATTCCCGACCGTGCCGGTGGGGCACCAGGTGTGGTCCACGGTGGTCTCGCCCCTGAAAAATGCTCCCATAGAGGGAATCACGATAGCCGGGGTTTGCATCGTGCTGGAGATGGCCACATTTCCAGGCAATGCAGTTGTCGGATTGTAGCCTGCGGACGGCGGGAGAAAGCCCGGCGGCAACGGAGGATTCTGTAATGGGTTGGGCGGCAGCGGAGTCGATGAGTTCGCACCGTACGTGCTCCAGCCGGTGCTGGCGTTGTAGACGTAGAGCGTGTCGGTGTGGCCGGTGATGCCTTCGTTCGCGTTGTTCAGTGCTTTGTTGTCAGTGATGTAAAGCGTCTGCGAATCCGGGGTCCAGGCGGCTGCGTTGCCCATGCCGCCGGTGGTTACCGCACTGCCGCCGGAAACGTTGTAGATATAGAAAAGCTGGCGCACCTGGTCGTTGACAAGCACTTGCGTGTTATTGGGCGAGACGGCCAGGACCACGCCGGGAACGCCGGTGCTCTGCGTGGTGACCGCGCCGGAGGATGTGCTGTAAACCATCAATTCGTGGGGAGAGCCAAAGTAAAGGCTGGTGCCGAGCTGGTCCATCACCATCGAGTTGGGCACGTAGGGCAGGCGTATCGTGGAGCCGACCGTGCCTGTAAGCAATTGGATGGGGACGATGTATTGCGACTGGCCGGGCGCCGCGAACCAGGCGTAGTCGCTGGCCGTGCCGGGGGTGGTGATGGTCACCGCGTTGGAGGCAACGGGCAGGCCGGTGCCGTAGATGCCGATCTCATTGATTGGCGCTGGATTGCAGCCGGGCGGCTGGCAGATGGCATAGACCGAAGCCGTGCCGGGGAATGTGGTGGTGATGGCGCCAGAGCTGCCCGCCGTGATATCCATCGGGTCAGTGGACTGGTAGGTCAGGGAGAGGCCGGTGATGGCGCATCCGGTTACGGGGCATTGGGCCAGGTTGTTGTCGTAAATGGTGGTCGTCAGGTTCTGGGTCGCGCCCTGGGTGATGGTGCCCGAGGTGCTGCCGTTGGCCAGAGTTACTGAGATTGATTTCGGCGGGCAGGTGGAGAAGTAGCCGGCTGACGATCCCGTCTGGGACACCGAAGAGGTGATGGCGGTCGTGCCGGGCTGCTCGGCGGTGATGGTCACCTGGTTCGTGGTGGTGTTGGTGGTGATGGAGGCGACGGAGGAGGTGCCCACCGAATAGCTGAGCGTGCCGAGGGCAGCCGTACAATTCGGCACTGAAGTTACGCCCTGGGGCAACGGGCAGGCAAAGTTGCTGGTCACTGTTGCCGGCGCGCATAGCAGTACGTTGGCGGATTGGCCGAGGGAGTTCGTCCCGCTATAGCAAGCCTGCGCGTCGAGCGTGGCCGCATTACCCTGCGAGAAGCACTGCTGCGCGGTTCCGGATACAGGTTCTGTGACCAGGCCGACCGAAGTCACCGCAGCATGTATGAATACCTCCACGGGGTTGGAGGTCACTCCTTGGGCGGAGGCTGAGATATAGGCCGTGGCGTAAGGCAGGCTGCCGGTCGAGGGCAACGGATTCGGCGGGGTGCAAACGGTGTAATCGGGAATACCGCCGCCCGAGTTCCGGTTCCAGGTGCCGGCGCAGATGCTGCCTGCCGGCGAAATGTCCACCAACTGGTTGTTGGTGGTGCCGTAGGTGTACGAGCCGGCGCTGGCCGTGGTGCCCTTGCAGGTAAGGGCCGAGGGTGAGCTCACCTGGCGCGTTTGCCCGAAGGCCATCGAGATGCCCGTGGTCGCGGGTTGTAGCGTGATCGTGGCCACATCCGTGATCTTCATCCCGTATCCCGCGCCATTGCAGTAGTTCGCGGCCGGGTTACGGGTGCAGCCAGAAATCGAAATCCCGGCTGGAATAGCCAGGCTTAACAAGCAGACAAGCGTCAAGAACCGCCGCATGAATCCTCCCCGCCCCGCCTTGTCGAACTGCGGAACGGTCACTCCCGATAGCATCGGAAAAATTCTGTTATAGCGAACTTCCCGTCGCCGCCACCCGCGCTTGCCGGTGGCGAGTGGCTCTCTCTTCCGAGGTCCTTAGCGGCAGGTCTCAGCCGCCAAGCTGGAAGTAAAAGCCCTTTTGCTCGGCACCCAACAAAGGGCACGGAAATTGGGAAGACGCTCTTTGGAGCGATCCGCCAACATGCCAAAGCTGGCCTGCCGCCGGTGGAATCCGCTCAAATAATCGGCTCCCGGTGCCACACTCGCCATGCAGCCGGTTGACGAAACGCGCCATGAAACTCCAAGGAAAAGTGTATCAGGACGGGGTGGTTCCTGGCTGTAAGCCAGGCGCCGCAATTCCCCGCTCCCGCCTTTTCATAGACTTCGCCAGGCGCGAATGGAGAGCAAGCCTCGCCTCACTGCGCTGGCGCAAGGTAGCGAGCAAACCACTCGGCTGCTCGCGCCATCACATCCTGCCGGTGGGCCGGGTCGGTAAACATATGCCCCTCATTGGGATACACGACCAGCCGCGTGGGCACATGGCGTGCCCTGAGCGCGTGCCAGAACTCGAACGACTGGGGCGCGGGACACTCGCCGTCCCGTTCGCCCACCACCACCAGCGTGGGCGTCCGCGCCTGCCGGATGAAGTTGATGGCCGAGCTTCTGGCGTACACCGCCGGATTGTCGTAGACCGTCGCGCCGAAGTAGGGCGTCATCCACTGATCAATGGAATTCTCGCCGTAATAGCTCTGCCAGTCGGAAATGCCGGCGCCAGCCACCGCCGCCTTGAATCGCTGCGTCTGGGTCACGGCGAACATGGCCATGAATCCGCCGTAGCTCCAGCCAGTCAGCCCCACGCGGTTGGGATCAATCGAGTAGCCAGCCTCGGCCTTGTCGACTCCGGCCAGAATGTCGCGCAAATCGCCGTAGCCGAAATCCCCGCGGTTGGCCTGGGTAAACTCCTCTCCTTGCCCAAAGCTGCCGCGGGGGTTGGGTTCCAGCACAAAATACCCCAGCGCCGAAAACGCCGCCGCGCTCATAGCGCCTGTGCTCCAACGCGGCACAGCAGCCGCTGCTGGGCCGCCATGCACCACGACAATCAGCGGATACTTCTTCGCCGGATCGTAGTCTTTGGGCAGCGTTAGCCAGCCCTGCACGTTGTATTTGTCGCTTTTCCAGTCCAGCGAAACCGATTTACCCCAGGCCAGCTCGATGCCGTCGTTGATGTGCGTGAGCTGCTTTACCTCCTTCGCGCCCCTGGCATGGGCCAGATAAATCTCCGGCGCCTTGTCGAAGCTGCTGGAGATGAAGGCAAATTCCGTTCCGTAGGTCGTACCGGAGAGACCCATCTCCAATCGTCCGTCGCCGATCGTGGCCGGCATATTAAAGATCGTGTTGAAGGCAGTACTGCCATCCTCATGAATGCCAGGGATCGCCTCGATCAGGCGGCTCTCTCCGTTTGCCAACTCGGTGAAAGCGATCGCATCAACGCCGATCCATTCCAGCCAGGCAACGGTCGCATGCCGTCCCTTGGTCAAATTTTGTGGCATTCCGGAATGGGGGGAAACAGTCCAAACATCCCCGCCGGTCGCGCCCTGGTCGCTCATCAGGCCGCCGATGAAAGCGATGAGTGTGCCGTCGTCAGACCAGCGGGGCACGGCGATCTGGAGGCCATGGAGTTCGCCCTCGATTTCGGACGGCGCCAGTAGCACCTTGGGTTTGCCGCCCAACTCTTGTGTGTAGAGCTTGGCCACCCACCAGTTGTTTTCTCCCGGCGGTTCAGCGGCCACATACGCCAATCCCTTTGAATCTGGCCGCCAATCGAATTCATAGACGTGCAGATTCGATGGCGTCACCATCGTAGGCGCGACCGGTTCTGAAG
>Ga0224528_1000368_pt1 | contig 36070 bp, 30 predicted proteins | sample CBST25metaG_2_FD_179888 | JGI IMG/M metagenome (GOLD analysis project Ga0224528, IMG submission 179888) | Peat soil microbial communities from Stordalen Mire, Sweden - C.B.S.T25 | ecosystem: Environmental > Terrestrial > Soil > Wetlands > Peat | place: Sweden: Norrbotten County, Stordalen Mire...
GCGGTCCTTCCCTACAAACTGAGAATTATTCTCCGCCGCTACACGGAACCCAAAAACGCCTCGCTATCCAACAACTGCGGAGCGGAGATCGCCGCATGAGACAGAGAGAACTTAGCACTGACCAGCTTGCTCGATCTTCTCTGTTTTTCAATCGGTCTCATTGAAGGCGGTGTGTCGATGTTCGCCCCAGCGTATTCGCCTAAATCAATGGCCTTGGCAGAACGATATTCGGAACTGCGGGCATTTCATCAAAGACAGTAAAGCCGTTGACGGCTACGGAATGGCCCGTTCAGGCGGGGCAAACCCGCTCTTTCAAAAATGGCGCTGCAGGGTTTGTGGAGACGTGGTTGCGCACACCGCCAGAATCATGAGAAGTGAACCATCCGCCGCGGCGCCTCGTTATGTATCCAGCTCAAATCCGGTTTCGGGCGTTCCTTCGATGTGGCCCTCTCCTTGCCGTCCGCGTCCGCCTCGACAGTCAGATCGTCCACCAGCCGGGCAAGCAGCCACGGATTATGGCCGCAGGTGATTTCACCTCCCCAGGGAACATTGTTGAGTATCCCGAATTGCGCAGGGTAAACAACAGGTAAAGGACGATGCACTGCCGGTTGCTATCTCAACAATGAAGATCGTCTTGAACTCCCTCATCGAAACAGCGATGAAACATGCTGGACTCTCACTGCAATAGTCACGAATTCATCATTGACATTGGTGTTGTATTCCGTGAACGAATGTCCTGCCTTTCGCGTCTTTATTCCTAGAGGACTCTCATGCTCGTTTTCTACAAGTTCGAACAATATCTCTTTGCCGCAGTGTGCTTCTTCTGCTGGACATCCCTAAGCGCATTGGTTTGGGCTGGGGCTCAGACGAAACAACAGGACTGGACACCTAGAATGGTTCTGGAGGCAGTCATTATAGGTGGCATTCTTGTGACGTTGAGCCTGTCTACCGGTTACCTAGCAAGATTCTCCCGCACACAAGCTCGTAAGGCTCAACACCTGCCGGAACCGCATGGACTCACGCTATTAAACATAAGGTAGTGGATACTTATCCAGCTGCTCGCGTTCTCCTGCTGTAGCAAGGACTCGATAGGCTCATCAGAATGCTCCTATCGAGTCGTCACTCTAGTGCGCTCCTACCTTTTGTTTGAAAGCTGAGACTGCCGCATCGAAGACAAAGCCAAGCGGAGCTAAGACAGCCTTAACAAAAACAGCCAAGGCAACAAAGGCACCAGTAAGAAAGGCCGCGAAGGACGACATGAGCGATGAGGGCCGAGCCAAGATTGCTGCAGCTCAGGCAAAACGCTGGGGCAGACTTGCTCGAAGATACCTGAGGGCGAATGTCGGCTAACACTGGGCACGCCATTATCGAGTTGCAGAGCGGACGCGATCCCAATGCGCCTCCAAGACACGCGACTGATCGAGCACTCCCCAGCATCCTCAAGACTCCAGCTATCTGCCTTGCGAGGTTGATTTCCTTGTGAAAAGCAGGAGAGCTAATAGGCGACCTCTGCCGAACCCCGGCACAGGTCGATGGTGTCCACAAGCATGAACTCAAACGGGCCATATGCGATGGTTGCAGGGACGGCCTGATTACAAATACGTTATGGTTGCAAAGGTCTGCAACGCTCCGAATTTGCTTGTCATCCCGTTCAGCCGTTCGATGGCGGCATAGCCCAGCGGCCTAGTTGTTTAGTCCTATCTCTGGAGTGATCGTGAGTCAAAACGTAACTTATAGAAACGCTTTCACGGGAGGCCGATAGCTGGGCCCTTTTCAAAGTCGCCGAAGTATTGCGGCATTCCGAACCGCTTGAAAAATCCATTTCCGAGCACCAGCACTGATCGCACCGCCCACTTCGCAGATCCTTAGCTCAAGCATTTATGACCTTCCGATAGAAGCCGATAGACCCGCTCCACCAGTGAACGAGCAGAATGCAGCGTCTCAAATTTGCTTGGCATCCCGCTCAGTAATTCGGTGGCAGCCGAGCTTTTGAGATTGCTGGCTTTCGCCTGAACTGCAAGAAAAGCATTCTTTAGGTGTGATTTCCCGCGAATGTGACCACTCAGGCATAACCAAAGGCTTGGGATAGGAGGCCTCTCCAGGTCGGTTGATTTCTGCACTAAATTCGTGCCACCGTAACTTTCTTGATCTCTACCGCGAATGAATGTATGTCGCTGTCGATGTCGACTGGATGCTTCGGCTTTGAGTCGGTGGAGGCTGGCGGTAAACCTAACCATTCGGAGAACTGCATGAAGAGTATCTACAATATCGCTGCGGCTACGCTGCTGATTGGTACCGTCGCCGGCGCCCAGGACTGGAATTCGCCCACCCGTATCGTTACCGCTTCGAATGCGGCAACAAACCAATTGCTGGTCTACAACTCCGCTGACAAGTTGGTCCAGACGGTGTCCACAGGAGGGAAAGGCGGCGCAAGCGGGAATGCCGGTGGCATTGCCGCCTACAAGGACCTGGTGGCGGTGGTGAACTTTGGATCGAAGACGGTATCGATCTTTAAACACGCGGGAGGCAGCTTCGTTCTGAGGAACACGATCCCGACGGCTTCGAGTCCGCTGAGCGTTGCCTTCAGACACGACCATCTCTACATCCTCGGTGCCACGACGGTGGAGTCGCACCAGGTCTCTGACGGCTGGGTGAGTTCTGGCACCGACGGAGAGGCCCCTTTGCTTCACGCCGACGGAACAGCGGCGCAGGTCGGCGTGCTCGATCATGAATTGATACTCACAGAGAAGAGCAACGCCATCGAGACGGTGTCGCTTGGCTGGGACCACGCGATCACTGGAGAAGCCAATCTGGTGGCGGACATTCCGGCGAACGTAAACGCTCCCTTCGGTCTTGCGACCCGGGACAACGAAGCCTATGTGACCATCGCCCACGCAAATGAGATCAGCCTGGTGCGCCATGACGCGGTGCTTACGGTGACCGGCTCAGGCACGCAAAATGCGCCATGCTGGCTGGCGCTAGACGGACCATTCATGTTTTCGTCGAACTCGCCGAGCCAGTCCGTGTCGCGCTATGCGGTTTATGGAGAGAAGATTGTCCAGGATGCTGCGGTGGTCGCGACCTTTGTGGGCGATCCCACTGACATCGCCTATCGCCACGAACTTGCCGCGGTGATCGACGACGCGAGCGGAATCTCTCGCCTTTCGATCTTCCATGTCGATGAAGACGGTAACTTTACGCTAAAAGGGGTGAGCACGATCAATAGCGCCGCCAACGGAGTGGCTATCATTCCGGGCGACGAATAGACAAACAAATCCTGGTAGAACCGGCATGGCCTCCACTGTTTTGTGAACGACAGGCGCGCACGCAATGCCGACGCGAAACTGGCATAATGCAAGTTGTAATCAGCACCGCAACAATGCGGGTGCGAGAGGACCCTGGAATGCCTGTTTCTTCGGCACCCGATGCGGGTCTCGAAACACTCATGTCCGGCTACCAGCAGGCGGACGACGAGGCGGCGACGGCGCTCATCGAAAAGGTGAGCCCGATGCTGCTTCGTTTTTTCTGGTTACAGGCATTTAGCCGGAGACATGCCGACGACTTGTTGCAGGAGACGTGGATGCGGATCCACAAGGCGCGGCACACTTACCGGCCTGGCGAGCCGGTTTTGCCATGGATTTTTGCGATCGCGCGGTACACTGGCCTCGACAGCTACCGGAAGACCAGACGCATTGAATTTCGCGAGACGCAGGTGGAAGTGTTGCCGGAGATTGCCGCCGCTCCGCCTGTATCGCAGGATGTCGCAGAAATTGATGCCATGCTTGGCGCCTTGCCCGAGAGCCAACGCGAGGTGCTGGTAATGTTGAAGGTTTCGGGAATGACAATGGAGGAGGTGGCGCGCGCTACTTCGTCGAGCATCGGTTCGGTGAAGCAGAAAGCGCACCGCGCCTACCGAACGTTGCGGAGCGCGCTGATGGGGGGAGCGAGGGCCAGATGACGCCAGACGAGGTCGACAATGTTTTTGGCGAATTGACAGCCGGGCCACTTACTCCGGATGCGAGCGGCGCGGTGCGCAGGGCCCGCAGCGCCATTCTCAACGATTTGCGCCCGGTGCGTCCGCTGCCGTCTTCCTGGATTCTGACGCTGCTCTTTGCGGGCACGTTCGCAGCTCTTGCCGCTGGCAGCGGCGCTCTTCTGGGCCCTCACGGTTTTTATGCGCTGAACGGTCTCGAGCGCGCCGCGATTTATCCTACGCTCATCGCGCTGGCGCTAGTGGCGGCTATGGCCTGTTCCCGCCAGATGCGCCCCGCCGGCGGGGCGCGGCGCGGCGGAGTGGCGCTGCTTCTGGTTCTGGCGTGCTTCCCGGCGGTGGCGTCGGCCCTCTTTCGAGGTTACAGCACGGTCGATTTTGTGCCGGGGGGGATTCCATGCCTGAGGGCCGGATTACTCGTCGCTCTACCGACTGCGATCCTGGTCACTTGGATACTGCGCCGGGGTTTCGTTCTGGACTGGAGCGCAGCAGGGCTTGCGGGCGGGATCTTGTCGGGGCTGACTGGGTTGGGAATGCTGGAAGTGCATTGCCCAAATTTGGAAGCCATTCACATTCTTTTGTGGCATTTAGGAGTGGTTGCCTTCAGTGCCGCATTGGGCTGTGCCGTCGGGTGGATTGTCGATATCGTGGGCTGGCGCTCTCGAGCGCGAACTTCGCGCGGCGCGGCCTGAGCCGCATAGCGGTATCATTCACGCTCCAGGTGCGACGGAGTTCCTCCGATTGGATTCCGACCAAGCGAATGCTACCAGTCATTTTCCCATGAGGCGCAGTCCATCTCTCCCGAACGATACGCATCCCTGTCCGGCAGTGAACTTCGACTCACCGGAAGCAAAGTCCAGGGCGGCTGTGGCGATTTGTCATCAGTTCAGAATCGGCGCCGGCGACTATGGCGCTGCTACCAGGGACCTCTCCGCCAGTCTCGAGGAATTTTCCGGTAACGGGTGGGTCGAGCAGCGCTACGAGTTTAATGTCTCTCAGCCCGATTGATGCAATACCATTCGCTCCGCGAGTTCTCATGTAGTCACATTAACGCCGGACTGAGGCTAGTCTCGGTAAATCAAGGTAAAACGACCCTTGTTGATTGTTCGGGTACGATGCTTCTTGACTTGACTGGAGCAGTAATGCAGCAGTTCGACGAATGTGGACGCACCGCTCTTCGGTCGGCGGCAGGTGCGAATAAGATTGTCTGTAAACTGGCGAGCCCACAAGCTCGCCCATATCATCCTGCGGTCTTCTGTCCTTTAGACTGAGTGCGTTACAGTGAGCGATATCGGTAAAACCAACAGGCTAAGCACGCATTCGGTGAAATTCTATAGACCGGTGAAAACAAACAATTGCTGAATCGGAGGCCCTCTCAATACTTCAGCCTTCGCAGATTCCAGTCAGTAGCCTTCGACGGCAAGCTGCCAGAGACCGCTAGCTTTGCTGTAGTATCGAAGACCGACTCGTGCTCGCGGCGGCAAGGAGGCGAGCCGATCTCTTCAGATCTTCGGTCGCGCCTTTCTCTTCGAAGCTCTCGTAAACAGGTACAAGAAGCTGGACCGCCTCTTCGTTTGTTCCTTCTGCGATTAATATCTCAGCCAAATCATTCACGATCCTCAACTCGAAGGATCTCGCGCCAATCGCGAGGGCATTTTCGCGTGCGCTGCCTAGAATTGCGAGGGCATGGTCGCCCTCGCCGTGTGCGGCCATGATTTGGGCCTTCACGCGAAGCAACTCGGGCAAGCACCAGTTCTCCTTCGTCTCGCGCTGTAGCTTTAATGCCGCTTCCACTGCTTCTTCGGCATCGGCGAATCTTCCCCGCGCGAGAAGGGCCTGCGCCAAGACTCCGAGATACATGGGGGTATGTAGAAGGAATCTGTCGCAAACCATCCCGTTAATTGCCGACTGCATGTGGTCGATGGCTTTCGGATCCCCTCGAACGTTTCGGACGACGGCGGCGTAGAAGCGCTGCATTGGCTCCCAAATTGCGATGTTCTTGCGATCCAGATTCGTCCGCAGAGCGGTTGAATATCGCTCCAGGAGGTCAACGTTCCCGCACAAGAGTGCAAGTGGCATGGCCGCGAGAGCGAGGATCTGCGCCTGCCCCATCGAGTGGTCGGCATTACCAGTCTCTACTGCCACCTCCTCGGCCATCGCCAGCGCACGCTTAGGTTGCCCGGTCAGCCAAGTTGAGAAGGCGAGCGTGCTGTGGATGCAGACGTACCTTTGTAACTGGTAGCGCGTGCTACCCGAGGAGATCATTTCATGGCGAAACTCCTTGGCCAGGCGTTCGATCCTGGTGTGCGCGTCAAGCAGCCTACCGAGATGCACCTCCGCAGAGGCATGCAACTTCTCTCCGTCGAGCAACGTTGCCCGGTCGCCAGCTTGAGCCATTTGGATGGCTTCCTCCATTAGCCTAACGGCCTGTTCATGGCGGCCCGTCCAGAGAAGCAGGACTGCCTTTCCTTGCATGGCATACAGGTGTTGACTGGCGTTGCCGCTTAGTTCGGTGAGATTTAGCGCAGTGTTCCAAGCGTCTTCTGTTTCGGCATGAAGTTGTCGTCCGAGGGTCATGCTCCAGGCGCACGACATCGCGAGCGTCGCCGTTCGTTGCGGCGGAAGCGCCAAGGTCGCGCAGTGCTCCAATGCCCTCTGTACTTGAGAAAGTTCCTCAAAAAAGGACGACTGCTCGTCCCATAGCCGTATGGCGGAGGTAGCAAGGTCAATGCCGAGGGATGCGTCGCCTCCTTGGCTGAAACACCAGTCAAGAGCTTTGCGCAGGTCTCCGCCCCGCGCCTCGTAGCGTGCTCGCCAGACACGACTATCGGTACTTCCCCATTCCGTCTCGGATTTTTCAAGCGTTGAAAGTAAGATCTCTGCATGGCGACGCTGTGCATCTGCAGCGAGGGCATCTTGTAGTAATCTCACCGCAGCGTAAGCTCTGGTGCTTTCCAAGAACCGATAACGCAGCTGTTCTCCATCAACCTCCGCCAACAGGAGTGACTTTGACACGAGTGCTCCGAGAGCCATGGTGGTCTGATAAGGGTCGAAATTGACCAGTCGCGCCATACTGGTGACATCTGTCCACTCGAAAGACCCTGTGAATACGGACAGTAGCCGAAATATAGTCGCCTCCTGCGCGGAGAGCAGCTGATAGCTCCAGTCCAATGTCGCCGAAAGCGTTCGATGTCGCGAATGTGCGCCATCGGTTTCGTTCCGGAATTCGCTGAAATGTTGACTAATAGAATCGAGGAGTTCCGTGGCGGAGAAGTGAGAGAGCTTCGCGGCTGCGATCTCAATCGCCAGGGGAAGGCCATCGAGTGATTCACAGAGGCGCGCAATGGCAGGAATATCCTCTTCAACCAGACGGTACTCCGCTGTTTCAAGTGCACGTAAGCGGAAGAGCTCGATCGCAGGATAAGCTACAGCTTCGCCGGCATTTTCTATTTGCTTAAGTTGGGGAAACGCAAGAGGCTCGACCCGCTGAACGTTCTCGCCCGAGATCCCAAGTGGCTCGCGGCTGGTAGCAATCAAAAGACTACTGATCTCCGCCTGTAAAAGTTGTGCCGCGAGCGCCGCAACAGCGTGCAATACGTGTTCGCAATTGTCTAGAACGATCAAAAGGCGCTTGTTCTTCAGATGTTCCACCATAGTCGAGACCACGTCCGCGGGATTGCCGCGGACGCCAAGGGCTGTGGCCAAAAGGTATGGAACGAACCCGAAATCATCGGTCGCAGAAAAATCCACGAAGTGAACGCCGTCTGGGAATCTGTCATACCTCGAGTGAGCAACCGCAATGGCAAGGCTGGTCTTCCCCACTCCACCAGGACCAACCAGCGTCACGAGGCGTGTGAAGTCGAGTGCGCGCCCCACTCCCTCCAGATCGCTTTGCCGGCCAATGAGGGTGGAGGGTGCTGGCAGACTGGAGACAACCAGTTGTTCGTCACCTGAGAAATCAATGACTTCGACATGCTCGGTCCGAACCTGCCCAACGAACTTATACCCCCGTCCCACAACCGTGACGATGTATGTTGCATGCGGAAGCGTATCTTCAAGGGCCCGGCGCAGACTGCTGATGTGAACTTTCAGGTTAGAATCGTCGACGAACACATTGGGCCACGCGAACTCGATCAGATCGCTCTTGCTGACTTCTTGACCGGCCCGCGCGACGAGCAGGTGCAGAATGTCCAACGCCCTGCTCCCCAGCTTCACGGGACGGTTCTCCCGGACAAGAACATGCTGGCTAGGAATCAGCCTGAACGGCCCGAAGGCAAAGGCCATATCTGGAATCGAATTGACTAGAACCGAGCTTACTCGCATCATTGGTATTGCTCTCTATTGCAGTTGAATCCACGTCACCCCAAACGGCGGGCGGGGTGATGGGGCATCCTGCGGTCAAGGAAACAGCTCGTCTCGGAGAGGAGCATTTCTTACCGGCTCTGTGGGGACCCAGAACAGGAGGATATCGAACTTCGGGCGACCCCTAAAAGAATTGCCAGACAGCTCAGAACTGATACCCTTCAGGTTCTGATGAAACTGGGGCGATGAACTCGGAGGCTCTGCGTACAGCTCAGACATACTTGCCGAGGCAAGCTGTACGACATATCAGTACCGGTCGTTAGATGCGGTAACTCCTAGGTGCCGTTGCATGTTTTTTTGGGGGTCCTGGAAACTCCCTACTACCGCTGCAGCCCATGATGGGGCGGCGCGGTCGGCTACCCGCCATATACCAGTTCAGAGATTGTCCGCCGTAGCGTTCAATTTGTAATGCGAAGTTGCTAATTCACCAACGATTTCCGCGAAACGACGAATATAAGCAGCTCTTGCAGATTTCCGGCGATGAAGGATGACATCTGTCATACCCAGCGATGGCATCGCCGGGGGAGCGAAATCGAAGTCTACCGGAGCACCAATCTTTGCACGGACCGTCATTCCGAGTCCGCCCTTGACGGCGGCCCACAGGCCCGCGACGCTTGGGCTCGTCATCGCTATGCGCCAGGACAGCCCCGCACGGTCTAACGCATCGAGTGCATAGGTTCGAAAGATGCAGGGGTGCTCAAAGAGAACCAAAGGCAGAGGGTCTTTGGGTTTGAGGTGGAACTTAGCATTGGTGATCCAACAAAGCGGCAGCTTCCCGATCTTTGTGCCTGTTCCCTCACGATGATTGCCGAGAGTAAGCGCTACATCGAGCTTTCCAGCGCCTACTTGGCCTTCCAGCAATGAGTTTCGGTCGATCGTCACTTCGAGCTTGACGAGTGGATAAAGAGCATTGAAGCGGGCCAATGCCAAGGGAAGCAGTGTATCAACGAAATCGTGTCCGAACCCAACTCGGACCACGCCTGAGAGAGAAGCGCCGCGCAAAGTGTCGAGCATCTCATCATTTAGTTCCAGTACGCGACGAGCGTAACGAATTGCAATCTCACCCTGCTCGGTCAGGAGGGTCCTTTTTCCCTGGCGGCGAAACAGCGGCACGCCCACTTCTTCCTGCAAGCGCTTCATCTGGAGACTGATCGCTGAGGGAGTTCTTCCCAACTGCTCCGCGGCGCGTCCATACCCGCCAAGATCCTGCGCGATCACAAGCGCTCGAAGACTGTCGAGATCCACATTGGTAAGATTCATACTTTAATAATACTCAACAAAGATGTCAGAATTACGAACTGTTGTTTCTCACAATGGGAGTATAAGCTGGATTTGTAGGCACGCCTTCATGATGCCAAAACCCTGTGTCGCCCCCCTGGAGGTCGGTATTCGTTTCTTTGCTCTCTCCCTCATCTTCTGTTCCGCAACTGTCATGGCTGCTCAGAATCCGCCAGCCACGCAGCAGCATGCTCAGTTCGCCGTGGCCTCGCACCCGGAATGGCCAAAGGCGAATCCGGCCGATGTTGCCACCGTCGAAGACATTGTTCGAGCGTTCTACAGCGCCATTTCAACTCCAGCTGGCGGAAAGTTGGATCAGATTCGTCTACGGTCCCTATTCGTCCCAGGCGGACGCATCGCGGCCAGTGTGCCGCCGAATTCTTCGCGGGCAGCGGATGTTCGTTTTCTTTCGCCAGAAGAGTATGCGGCTATATCCGACGCCCAGACAGTTACGTTGGGCTTTTTTGATTGCAATCCAGCCAACCAGATCGAGCGGTTCGGTGAGATGGCTCATGTTTACTCCACGTTTGAGTCCCGTTTACGCTTAGACGACCCGAAGCCGATACGTCGCGGCATCAAGTCGTTCGAATTACTGAAGAGCGCAAACCGCTGGTACATCGTAGGGATCTATTGGGACTGGGAACGCCCCGACCTCCCTATTCCCGAAAGCTATCTGCACGACAGCGATCGTTAGGTAGACCTCCACCTTGCACGAGAATAGGTATCAGAAAGAGGTATTTGGAATGCGTATTCTTATGGTCGGTGCCGGTGCGACGGGTGGGTTCTTTGGCGGCAAGCTAGTCGAAGCCGGACGTGATGTGACATTCCTGCTCCGCGAACGGCGAGCGGAGCAGATTCGCGAGCACGGACTCGAGATCATTGCGCCAAGTGGCAATCTGACAGTACACCCGAAGGTCGTCACCGCAGAACAACTTCGCGATAAGCAAGAGAGCTTCGACTTGACCGTGATCAGCACGAAGGCCTATCAACTCCATACCGCCATGGGAGACTTCGCCCCGGCAGTAGGGCAGGCGACAATGCTTCTGCCGATCCTGAACGGTATGCGTCAGTTCTCCGTGCTTGATGAACGGTTCGGCACAGAGCACGTATTGGGTGGGTGCGCACGGATCTATTCGGAGATGGACGAACAGGGGCGCATTCATCAATCCAAAGGACCTAACCAGATCAACTATGGCGAGCGCTCTGGCGAACGCTCCGAACGGATTCTGTCCGTTGATCAGGCGCTCAGGGACGCGGGCTTCCAAGCTAGTCTCGAACCAGATATTCTCGCCACGCTTTGGCAGAAGTGGTGGTTCCTGTCCACCCTTAGCGCCACCTGCGTGCTGGGGCGCGGTGTCGTGGGCGACATTGCCGCCGTCGTGCCTTACGGCCCTGCACTCGCTCGCGCCGTTGTTGCGGAAGGTGCAGCGATCACCAAAGCCAATGGCTATCCGATCGAGGAATCTGTCCTGCTCCACCACATCGACACCATGACCCAGGCTGGATCTACGCTCTCGTCTTCCATGTACCGTGATTTAATAAAGGGAGCTCCTGTCGAGGCCGACCACATCCTCGGCGATCTGGTCGACCGAGCCAAAGGCGTTTCCGCACCGCTCGTCGCGGCGGCCTACGTGCAACTCAAGGTGTATGAAGCCGCTCGTGCAAACTAGGTTCAAAATTCGTTTTGAGACACACCGGAGGGTAAAGGAGCGAGTCGTGCTGCCTCAATCTCTAGGGTACTGATTACCTTCTAAACCCCCGGGGTCAAGGCGGTATCGGTGCACAACTTAACGCGGAAGCACTGTTCCAGCTAATGGAAGGTATCCACGAACAAATCAGGACAAATTAGATCCTGTCACGGCGCGAGACACCCTCAAGAAGATGCTGCTCAAATCTGAGTCGGATGCCGTCATCGATGCCTACAACTCTCCCGACACCTACAATTTGCCGGCAGGAAACACCGCCTGGCGGCTGTCGAATGCGGTCTCGAGGGTCTCTCGGCGCGCAAGTGCGTCGAGAGACATCCGGTTCCCAGTATTGTGCTCGTTCCGTCGACTATCCCGGGGCAGGTCGTTGGTTCGGGAAGAAGCACAGCTGGTGTGGACCTGCTCGAAGCACTACGCCCGCTGGAGGACATGTTCCTTCGCCACGGCGGCCCTGCTCCGGCCGTCGGTCTGACCAGGTCTGTCGACCATGTGGATCGCTTCAGAGAAGCGCTTGCTCGATCCCTAGAGCCTCTTGCGGGTAGCCGCAACAAAGAGATCCATGCGGATGCGGAGCTTTCATTGTTGTCTGTGAACCAACACTTCAACGACCGACTTCTTCAACTTGAACCATTCGGAGAAGGTAATCGTTCGCCGATGTTCTCCATAAGAAACGCCGAAGCAAAGAGAGTCCGACGAAACAAGTGGGTACGAATCCGTCAAGGACGAAGCAGCGTCGAAGCTCTCTGCTGGGACATACCGGTAACCGAGCACATGAAGGGAGACTTTCTGGTTGAGTTTTACGGAAAAATACGAATCTTGCGTGCTTTCACGCCGTCCGGAGCGTAGCTGCCCTGGTGTAAATGCTGCCCGAGGCTTAGAGCTTAAGAGCCTCGAGCAGCGTTGCTGTATCCCAGTGAAACGGCCGCAGTTCAATGATCTTGCTGTTACGCACCCTGAAGAACTGCAACAAGGGCCAGTCCGCGGCTCGGCCTGTTCTCTTCGCGACAGCGTAGACGTGCGACTTGCTTACGATGACATCGCCATTCGGGTAGAGCTCCGAATCCTTGACCTCCAAGGATGACCATTGCTCCGCGAAGGCCTTCATCCACGCCTCAAACCCACTGTGTCCTCGCCATTCCCCGCCATAAGGCAGAGACGCTGGTTGATAGATGACGCACTCGGGATCAAGTGTTGCTGCGATGCCCGAAAAGTCGCCTCCACCGGAGGCCAGATATGCAGTCTCTGCCTCATAGAATCGCCTCAGGGTCGCCAGTGCCGGTTGTTGTTCTTGCGTACTCATAAACACTCCTCTTTTTCCGTAACTCTCGTCAGGTCTCTAGCGCGTAGCGGCCGCGACGTATGCGGGAACATTCCAATAGAACGGTCGAAACTCAACGATTTTTCCATTGCGCATGGTCACGACCTGCGCCATAGGAAAGTCTTGCACAGAGCCGTTGATCCGCGATCGCGTGATGAAGCGGCAAACCACGATGACCTTCTCGCCCTGTTCGAAGAACTCCCGTTCGGCAACTTCCAGCTTGTCGAAGATCGAAGACATCCTGACTGCCCATTGCTCATATCCTTCGTAGCCGAGGTAGTCTCCACCGTAGGGAAGATCTGGAGACTGGTGCAGAACGACATCGGGCGCCATCGTCTCTCGCATCTCGTTAAAGCTTGCGATGCCGTTCTCTTCGAACGCCTTCATGTAGTTGGCCTCAGCTTCATAGAAGCGGAGTAGAACCGCCTTCGGTGTCGCTTCATTTGCAGATGATTGCACGCTCATCGCTGCTCCTTTCGATAGGGGTTTCAGTCTTGTTTGAGGGACCCTGCGTGAAGCCATGAGCCTTTGCCTTCCAGGCGAGCACGAGTGCAATGCATAGAAGTCCAAGCAATACCCATGCGAAGGAAGCAAGACCCGCGGTTGCCAGAAGAGCGCCTCCGGCCACACCGCCGCCAGGCATCGTCTCTGTGAGGATCGCGATGAACCCTGTCATTGCCAGAGCAAGCAGCCCTGCCACTGGAAGTCGACTATTTTGCGGCGCGTTGGCCATTAGTGCCTAGCACCGCCAGCCAAGATCAAAGTCTGTCCCGTCACCCAGGCCGCATCATCTGAGGCAAAGAACACCGCAGCCGTGGCAATATCCTTGGGTTGAGCAATGCGACCCAGAGGAGTTGACTGCTCGATCTGTTTTTGAAAATCACCGCCTGCAAAACCGGCGCTATGAAGTCCTTCGGTTTCTACCATGCCAGGATTAATGGAGTTGACCCGAATGTGTTTCGGTCCCAGTTCTGTCGCGAGCGAAACCGTGATGGCGTCAACGGCCGCTTTGGTGGCACTGTATACGAGCAATACATGAGCCCGGATCTCCGCACGCCGGCCGGGATTGTGGAACGCCAGAGGCATTCCGTCGAGAGCGATGATCTCCATCGTCTCGCCGCTCAGTTGGAGGTCCACGTAAAGGTCCGGCGATGCATTGACGACCCGCCAGAACTGCTTCTCGCCGGGCTGGATCGCGATGGCCGGACGGAGAGCGCCGTTGACGGTAAGCAGGCGCCCGAACGCTTCCGGCTCAGAACCGCAGCCATCGTTCGAAGCCTCGACCCGGGATACCTCGTTAGTTGATGCACGGTCCCCTTTCTTGAGAACCGCATCGCGAAGCACAAGAACCTGCTGCCGCATCGAACGCACTTCCGGAGCATAACGTTCTATCCCATCCACGATCAGAGCGCCCGACATCCCATCGAGAGCCTGCTGGTAGCTCTCGCCGTGCGGATGCGTGTGATACCAGTAAAGCCCCGGCGGCTGATCGGCGGGAATCTGGACCTCATAGTGCAGGGACTGTCCAGGGTCCGCCATCATCGAGATCACATCATCCTGTGGCGAAGCCGGTGAAACATGCAGACCGTGGAAGTGGAGGTTGGTCATATTGCTGCATGGCCCATCCACACACGTTTCCGTCGAATGCGTCGACATCGCATTCACGTAATCGACTTGAAGCACATGGCCCGGGCTGGTGTGCAGGACAGGGGGCACCTCATTCCCAGCGAAGGAGAAGCTCGCGACACCAGTCACAGGGTCGTTCACGGCTCGCAACGTCAAAGGCGAAGCTGCCTCTGGCATCCCCGGAAGAGGTGCCCCTAATGTGTGTCCGGAGAAGGACTGTATCCGGGACTGAATCTGGGCTGTCGCTGCAACCCCGTGAATGAGCAAGGCCAGCACTGCCGCCGAAGCGAGGCCGCGGGCAACCTGCGTGCCGCAACTCCATGGGCTTGAATGACCGGTAACCTGATTGCGCTGCATGTGCCACCCTCCTGGATGACTGCATTTCGCTCTACGAGCGCGTCCATCCGCCGCCGAGAGCCTTGATCAGCACGACCGTGGCGAGCATCCGTTGTCCGGAGATCTGGGTCGCGGTCCGCTGGTTGAAGAGCACGGCCTGCTGCGCGGTGATGACATCGAGATAATTCACCAAGCCAGCCTTGAACCGGTCGGTTGCGAGTTTCTCAGAGCGGAGAGCGTCAGCAACCGCCTGACCTTGTAGTTGCGACTGAGTGGCCAGGTACTGGAGAGCGGTGAGTTGATCTTCTACCTCCTTGTAGGAAGTCAGCACGGTCTTCTCATACTGCGCCAGAGATCCCTGATACGCGGCTGTGGCTTGCTGGACTCCTGCGTGCAAGCGACCGGCAGTAAACACCGGAGCCACGGCAGAGGCAGTCAGTGATGCGATGCTGTTTTGCCAAGCCAGAATACTAGATGAGTTGCTGCTCTCAAAGCCCGCGAGCCCGGTCAGTGACAACCGTGGGAAATAGGCAGCCTTGGCCACACCAATCTGAGCCGTCGCCGCTGCGACGTTCCTGTCTGCTTCCAGTACGTCGGGCCGACGTTGCAGTAAGTCCGCGGGCAGCCCGATTGGAATAGTGGGCGGCGGCAGAGTATCCGGCTGGAGCGGTATGGTGAAGCCCTCAGCGGTGCGACCCAGCAGAACCGCAATCGCATGTTCCGATTGTGCGCGACTAATCAGAAGAGTCTGTTTCGACGCATTCGTCTGGTCTAGCAGAGTCTTTGCTTGAGCAACTTGTAAGTCGCTTCCAAGCCCATGCTTGAATAGATTGGTTGTCAGGTCAAGTGCCTGTTGAAGATCGAGCATCATCTGATCGAGCACACGCAGCTCTTGATCGTTCTCGCGTAACTGATAGAAGTCGATGGCGACGTTTGCTTCGGCGGTCAGACGAACGAAGCGGAAGTCATCCTCCGTGGCCTGCTGCGAGGCGCGAGCAGCCTCGACGGTACGGCGCACACGGCCCCACGCATCGATCTCGTAGTTGAGAACGAGCGGTAGCTGGAAGTCGTTGTAGGTTGCGGCGCGCCCGCTTGTGGCGCCATTATTCGGTCTATCCTTGGCCTCGCGCGTACGATTCGCTGACGGCTCCGCCGTGACGGTCGGAAATAAGTACGAGCGTGAATATCCTGTTAACGCTGCAGCCTGGTCGACACGAGTGACCGCAACCTTGATGTCGGTATTGGCCGCGTCTGTCTCGCGCTCCAGGGCGTCAAGTTGCGGGTCTTGAAAGACCTTCCACCACTCACCCGCGCCGATCGAAGCTGAACCCGCCGCGGGCTGGGCGACTCCATCGCCGCTAAAGGATGGCGGAACGGGCACTGCGGGTGGTCTGTAATTCGGACCCACGCGGCAAGCGCTCAAAAGAAACGATACTCCTGCAAGTACGCTCAGAGCCGCTATGCGACGGTAGATCATGGTACTCGGAGAAGATTGCATTTCAGGCCTCCTATTTTGAATTGCCGGTGGTGCTGCTGTTCGTCTGCGGCTGAATGGAAGCTGGCATCCCATTCACCATATAGTCCGGCGGACTGGCCACAACACGATCGCTTGGAGAGAGGCCGGCTGTGATCTGGATCAGGTTCCCGAGATCACTTCCCACGGAGACGTTGTGAAGCTCGAGTTCATTCTTGGCGTTCACCACAACCACCTGCGGTCCCGCAGCTTGAAACAGCACCGCTCCCGTCGGGACGACCAACTGCTCCGCTTGCTGCGCAAGGTGAATATGAACGTTCGCATAAGCCCCCGGCAGAATCTTTCCCGTGGGATTCGGAACGTCGATCTCCGTGAGCAATGTGTGGGAACTCGTATCGATGGAGTTGCTCGTCCGGACAACGGCGCCAACAAACCTGACTTGCGGCAGTTCGGTCAACGTCAGGTCGGCCTTGAGGCCAGGTACAATCTCGCTGCCGTACATCTCCGGCACCGGGATGAATACGCGCATAGTATCGATCTTCGAAAGATGAAAGAGCTGTGCGCCGTTACCGCCGTTGCCCGCGTTAATCAGGTCGCCCTCGTTGACGAGACGTTGCGTGATGACGCCATCAAAAGGCGCAATCACCTTCTCAAACGACTGCAGCTCTTCCAGGCGCTTCACATTCGCACTCGTCGCCTGCAGGTTAGCTTGCTGTGCGCTCAGGTTTTGGTTGCTCGTGTCCACCTCCTGTTGAGCGACGGCGTTGGTCTGAATAAGATCCAGATACCGCTTTGCCGTGATCTGGGCCAAGGTCAAGGCCGCTTGCGTCTGGTTCAACATCCCGCGAGCCTGATTTAGCTCTTGGTCGACCTCTGGCGATTGGATCACAGCGAGCAGTTGGCCCTTCTTCACATGCGTGCCGATATCCGCGTACCAGTGCGCGAGGTAACCATTCGTCCGCGCATAGATCGGCGAGTCCGCATAGGCCTGCAAGGTCGACGGAAGCGAGATGTCTCCACCGGCGGCGCGCTGCCGCGGATACGTCACGCTGACGGGCTCGGCAATGTTTGCCGCGGTCGTTGCCGCGAGCGCGCTGCTCTCACGGCTGCGTAGCCAGAAGATCGCGCCACCGCAGAGAAGAAGCACAATGGGAATGACTAGAAACCACTTGACGGCATTCCGCCGTGGTTGTGCTGAAGTCGCTTGGTTACGCTGCATGTGTGACCTCCGGTGTGGATGGGTTGTTTGAACCGCGGCGAACCATAAAGAAGATGATGGGAACGAAGAACAATGTCGCGACGGTTGCGAACAGTAAGCCCCCAATCACCGCGCGCCCCAGCGGTGCGTTCTGTTCTCCGCCATCACCAAGGCCAAGGGCCATCGGAACCATACCAATGATCATCGCTAGAGCGGTCATGAGCACGGGGCGAAGCCGAGTGGCTCCCGCCTCCAGCGCAGCGCGCCATGCGTCCTTGTTCTCGGCAAAATGTTCGTTGGCAAACGTAATCACCAGAACGCTGTTTGAGGTCGCTACGCCGATGCTCATAATCGTTCCCATCAGGGCTGGCACGCTAAGCGTCGTATGGGTGAGCAACAGGATCCAGCAGATCCCGGCCAAAGCTCCCGGCAACGCCGTGACGATGATGAAGGCCTCCGACCACGACTGGAAGTTCACCACCAGCAGGAGATAGACGAGCGCAACCGCGATCGCCAAGCCGGCATAGAGTCCAGCAAAGGAGCTATGCATGGTGGCAACTTGTCCTCGCGTGACCAGCGTGCTTCCACGCGGCAGATGCTTCGATGCCTCTGCGGTGATCTTCGCAATATCCGCGGCAACTCCTCCGAGATCGCGTCCCTGCACACTTCCATAGATATCGACCACGGGGGACACGTTATAGTGGCTCACGATGGCTGGCTCCTGCTGAGGTGTCATCGTAGTCAGATTCCGCAGCAGTTGCATATTCGGAGCGCCGGCCGCGTTGACCGGAATACGATCGATCGCATCCAGTGAATCGACACGGTACTGCGGCGTTTGGACTGCGATGTTGTACGACACGCCATTGGCCGGATTCAGCCAGAAGTTCGGCGTCGTCTGAAAGCTGGAGCTAAGCGAGATCAGCATATTCGAAGCCACATCGCGCTCAGTCAACCCCACTTGCTGAAGTCGCACCCGGTCGACGTCGTACTGGAGTCTCGGCTGGTCCTCGGTCTGTTGAATATGGACATCGGCCGCTCCAGGGACATGGCGCATCTGCTCCGCAATCTGGGATGCGACGGCAAAGTTTCCCTGGATATCGCGACCGACGATCTGAATATCCAGCGGGGCCGGGATGCCGAAGTTCAAGGTCTGCGCCACGATATCGGCCGGTTCGAAGAAGAAGGATGTACCAGGGAACTTCTTTGGCAGCTCGTCGCGCAGCTCGGCAACATAGCCCGCGGTCGGATGATGCTTCGCCTGAAGAGAACCGAGGATCTCGGCGTCCGCATTCCCAATCGTTCCGCTGTTGCTGTACGAGAGATTGATACCGCTTGTGGGAAGTCCGATGTTATCCAGGATTCCCGCCATCTCCGAAGCCGGAATGCGTGTCCGAATATATCGGTCAACCTCATCCACCAGACGCGCAGTCTCCTCCAAACGGGTGCCAGTCTTGGCCCGCATATGCAGCCGGAACTGCCCGGCATCCACCGCGGGAAAGAAGTCCTGGCCCAGGAAAGGAATCAACGCCAGGCTACCGAGGCAGAAGAGCAGGAAAAGCCCTGCGAAGACCTTGCGATGCTCGAGACATTGGGTCAGAAGACCTGTATAGCGCTGCTGCATCGACTCAAACGCATGTTCAAACTTCGTGTGCAACCGCGCGAACCATCCGGGGCGTGCGCCTTGATCCTCGCTGGCCTTCTGCGCAACCTCTTTGGGCAGCAAGAACATCACCAACGTCGGAATGATCGTCCGCGAAAAGAAGTAGGAGGCGAACAGCGCGAAGACCACGGCCTCCGCGAGCGGTACGAAGAGGTAGCGCGAGACTCCCGAAAGAAAGAACATCGGCACGAAGACGATGCTGATGCAGACCGTTGAGACAAAGGCCGGAACAGCGATCTCCTGTGCTCCGTCCAGGATCGCCTGCCGCAGATCCTTCCCCATGGCCAGGTTGCGTTGCATGTTCTCAATCTCGACCGTCGCATCGTCAACCAGCACGCCGACCGCGAGTGCAAGACCACCAAGGGTCATTACGTTGATGCTCTCTCCGAGGGCGCTAAGGATCAGCAGCGACGTAAGAACGGATAACGGAATCGATACACAGATGATGAGGGTGCTTCTCCAACTACCCAAAAAGACAAGGATCATGATGGAGGTAAGCGAAGCGGCGATCAGTCCCTCTCGGAGCACGCCCACGAGTGATGCCTTCACGAAGACAGATTGATCCGACAAGGGCGTCATCTTCAGCTGAGGCGGCAGGGTTGCCGCGATCTTCGGCAGCGCCGTGCGCACCGCGGAAACGATGGCAAGCGTCGAAGCGCTGCCTGTCTTCTCAATTGTTAGCAGCGCCCCGCGTTGCCCATCCTGGCGCACAACATTCTGCTGCACCGCGAAACCATCGCGAACATGGGCAACATCTTTGAGGAAGACCGTACCGCCGTTCGCTGTCTTCACGGGCAGGTCATTGAGTTCCTGCACCGAAGTGGGTGTCCCATTCAAACCAACGTTGTACTCCGTCGTGCCGATCTTCGCGGTTCCGGAGGGCAGGATCACGTTCTGCGCATTCACGGCGTTCACCACATCGAGCGGTGACAAACCCTTCGATTCCAACTGCGAAGAATCGATATCGACCATAACCTGCCGCACCTTGCCGCCATAGGGCAGAGGTACCGCGGCACCCTGGATCGTCGCCAGTTGAGGACGGATGAAGTTCGTGCCAAGATCGTTCAGCTCCTGTTCCGACAGGCCGGTACCACTTAGGCCGATCTGCAGAATGGGCACCGTTGAGGCACTGTATTGGATGACAAGAGGTGGTGTAATACCGGGCGGGAGTTGCTTCAAGGTAGCTTGCGCCTCGGCTGTGACCTGCGCGATGGCCCCATCGACATTCGCTTGCGGTTGAAGGAAGATCTTCGTCACCGCGACACCGTTAAGCGACTGCGATTCGATGTGCTCTACATTGGCGACGGTCGTAGTCACGGCTCGCTCATAGATGGAGGTGATGCGTTTGTCCATCTCCGAGGGAACCAGTCCCGTGTAGGTCCAGATCACACTGACAACTGGAATGTTGATCTCCGGAAAGATGTCAACCGGAGCGCGCAGGAGAACCAGCGGACCAGCGAGAAAGAGTAGCAGCGCTAAGACAACAAAGGTATAGGGTCGATTTAGGGCAAGCCGAACGATCCACATAGCATCCTCGTTTCGAATGAACTGGCGGGTCTTAAAGCCCTGCCGATTGAGACAGTGCCGCCTCGACGATGCGGAGCAAATCTTCTCCGTCGAAGGGTTTGTAGAGAAACGCGAAGGCCCCCAGATCAAAAGCGCGCGCGACAGCCTGGGGATCCTGAAATGCGGAGATAAAGATGATCCGAACGTGGGGGTGAATCTTCGCAACAAACGCCTGGACTTCCCAGCCGCTTATCCCCGGCATCCTCACGTCGGTGATCAAACAGCTCGATGTCGCGAGTACCTCGGAACGAAGGAGTGCCTCGCCAGAACCGAAGCTTAACGTTTCAATTCCTGCGGAGCCTAGAATATCCTTCAGCGACTCACGCACCCGTGAGTCGTCGTCGACTAAGAGCACGAGGCGTCTCAGATTCATCTCCGCCGACTTGTTACGCATCGCCATGAAAGCGATACTAAGTCCGCACGAGAGAGCCTTCTATTATCTCTTTGTATAGGGTGTCTGCGGGAGCGGGATATTTAGCTTAGCAGCCATGCGGACCAGATCGGCCAGCGACTCAGCCTCCATCTTGCGCATGATTTGCCCGCGGTGAATGCGAATCGTGATCTCGCTTGTTCCAAGCTCTCCAGCTGTTTGTTTGTTGAGGAGCCCGGCAACAACATAGGGCAGCACATCCCGCTCCCGAGGTGTGAGCAAGGTATACCGCCTCTCGATCTCTGCCACTTCTGCGCGGGCGGCGCGAGCGAGATCGGAAGTGTGAAGCGCATCGTCGATTGCGCGGAGGAGGTCCACGTCATCAAAAGGTTTGGTGAGAAACTCGGACGCTCCAGCCTTCATCGCCTTCACCGTTGAGGGAATGTCACCATACCCAGTAAGGAAGATGATCGGCGGACCGTCCTGCGTAGCGAGCTTCTGCTGCAGTTCGAGACCGCTCATCTCGGGCATATCGATATCAAGAATTAAACAACTGCTGACATTAGCAGATCGGACAGACCTCAGATACTCGCTTGCGCTCGCAAAAGTTTCTACGCGCCTATTCGATGCGCGTAGGAGAGCCTGCAAAGCTTCCCGCACTCTGGCGTCGTCGTCCACGACATACACAATGGCTGGTTCATGATTCATCTGTAGCCTCTGGAGGAATGGGTAAGGTGAACGAAAAGACGGTCCCGCCCTCGGGCCGTGTGTCTCCCCAAAGCTGTCCTTCATGGGCTTTGATGATTGAACGGCATATCGAAAGTCCCATGCCCATGCCATCGGCCTTGGTGGTCACAAACGGATCGAAGATGGTTGCAAAATCTGGTCCAGCAGGACTGTTGTCGGAAATCTCAGTGAGCAACGTCGCTTGTTGCTGTCGCACACGCACGCCAATTAACCTTGGTGATGGTGCAGTCTGAAGCGCGTCAATAGCATTCCCGATAAGATTCATAAGCACTTGTTGCAACTGAATCTTATCGCCTTCAACGGCAGCTATGTCAGAAGGAAGGTCTACTTCCAGATGGATGGTCTCGCGTTGAAGTCTTCCTTGGAGCAACGACAGAACCTCGGTAATGACGACGTGCAAATCGAGCCTCGTCTTAACCAAAGCAGAATCACGGAAGAGAGAGCGGAGGCCCCGGATAATCTCCGTGGCGTCTTTTCCGTCGCGTACGATACGCTCCACCGACGCTCTGCCGTCCGCCGTGTTCGGAGGCGTGCTTGCCAACCACCGCAAACAGGCCTGACCGTTGGTCACCATCGCACTGAGTGGCTGACTGATCTCGTGGACCACAGCCGCAGCCAACTCCGAGATCGCCGCGGTTTGCGAAGCCTTAGCGAGCCGAGTCTCCGTGCTTCGCAGCCGGTTCTCGGCAGCCTTCCGATCGCTCACGTCGCGTAGAAAGACCGTCGTTTTGTTACCAAACCGGCCGCAGGTCGCCTCAACGTAGAACTGGTTGCCATTGGCGCGAATGGCAACGAACTCGCCGGAGGATGCCAGCAGTTCAAAACCCGGCAACAATTCCGTCGCAGATCTGCCTATCACTTCGTCATGGGATGTTCCAAACATTTTCAAAAGCGCCGGATTGGCAAACAATACGCGAGAGGTTTCGTCAGCGATCAAGATGCCGTCCGGGCTGGTTGCGGAAAGGGAACGAAACTCCTCGCCGATAGCCAGCCGGGCAAAATCCGAGCGGCGCTTCGCGTTGAGAAGAGCTTCGGTCACTAGCAGGGCCCCCACAAAGATAGCCATCCTGAGGAGCGAGGAGGCATTGTGGACGATGTGAAAGGGTGGCGGCAGAAATATGAATTCGAAGGCACACGAGGACAGAACGATCGCCATGTACGCTGGCCCACGTCCTCCCATCAAGCTCGCTGCCACTACTGCCAACAGGAAGCACGAAGAGGGCGCATCCAGAATCCAGGCGAAAACTCCCGCCAAGGCACACAGCAGCGCGGTTAGGGAATACGCGCGAACGGTCCGGCCTCGATCAGGACTCATGACTGCCTCCGCGAACAACCTCTCTCACTGGAAATGCTTGCGACCATCTCCAGCAATTGTCGCAAACGAACTGAAAACCTGCACTGGTGCTGATCTATCGTTACGACTGAAGAGTTCCTTCGGGCTCACCCACAACGCTTTGTCTTAGGTTTTGCGCTCAAAGCACTCCTGCCGGCTTCCTCTACGCTGTTCTGAAAGGGCTCCTTCGTCTGCGCAAACGATCCTTTTTGAACAGAAGTGGATAAGAAGATTGTCTTGCAAAGCGGAGGCATCTCTTCATATGGGTTACATCGGGAGCAAAGGACGTAATCAAGCGTGGGGCTTCTAGGGCGCTTGTATCCGGACCACAAGAGTATCGCTGAATCTTACGGAGGTACGGTTCTCGAAGGGTGCCGATGGGCAATGGCAGAATGAACTGTGCCGGTCTACACCGGCGCGGGTGGAGGGTCGGTTTGAATCGCAGGGAGATCAAACTGACCCATCACGGAACTCATAGCGGAACGACCAGCTCTCTGTCATTTCCACGTTGAGGTACTACGAATGCCAACTTGTGTGAAACAGTGTCCTTTGAGAGGTTCAAAGCATGCATTGGCCATACACGAAACGACCTGATGGCAGAATCGCGCGGGAAACTCGGACCCATCCAGCCTCAACCTTGGCCCTTCGTAATCGATGATACTTTTCCCCGCCCATAATCCGTCTTCCTGTGCTTTCCACGTCTCTTTCTCTCTTCCCGGAAGTGGTGCCGTTTTGCCAACAAGCTCGCCTGGCTTGCATTTGAGCATCGTCTCGTAGGCACGATTACACACTTGGATGACGCGACCTGGTTTGAACAAAGCCACGGCAAGCGACAGAGCGTCGAGTATGGTCTTGTATTGCCGGTTCAGATGACTCAGTTGCGCGGTACGATCCCGCACTTCACCTTCAAGCCGATCCCGTGATTCCGCCGACGACAACTCGAAACGCCGACGCATCCGGCTGAATCGGTGTATCAGAATGGCGAAGACAAAGAAGAGAAGGTAGACGGGAAGATCATAGCCGGAAAAATGGACCCAGCCGCTCGGCGAATGCAGAAAAATCGTGAGCCCAAGGGTCGACAATGCAAGTGCAAAATTGCCTGGCCCCTCTCCCGCATACCAGATGCTCGTCCAAAAGGCTGCGAGGAAGATCAAGGCATAGGGATCTCTGACGTGAAGATGCTCCAAGCCGAGGACGACCGCATATGCGATGGTCGAGAACAGTATCGCAAGGCCATAACGGAGAGACGCGGCAAGAATCCGATCCCTGCGCACTAAAGCTTGAAATCTCGGCATACCTGCAGCTCCAGCTAGCGGTTCAATCTCTTCCGTCTACGGTTGCCTCCCTACAAGTGATGGCGTCGCTAGAACGCGGGGCGGTCGAGCCACCGCGCTCCATTGAGCGCGATTGCAAGCTTTACGATAGAAAGTGGGCCGCTTTCTGTTGGCATGGTTCAGTCCTCGGTGATCTCTTCGACTCAGGATAGGACCATGAAACCTGAAACGAAATGCCGGAACCTCGCGATTTCATGCCTATTCCTGACTTCGAAGACGCGGATTGGGTCCAGAGATACTACTTCCTGCTCTCTATGGCTTGTCACCATTCTTGTGCGGATCCAGGAACGGTGTGTCCTTACTCAGGTCTCGATTGACGTAAAGAATTGGCACCCATAGGTATCCGTCACCATTTGGCTTGACGTGTCCGACACCGGGAAACGGAAGATGCGGAACGGCAATCAAGGTACGATCCTTGGCGAATTCCGCGAACGAGGTCTTACGTACCGCAGCAGCCTTGGCGGGATCGACGTCGTAGGCGATGGTGATCTCCGGTGCCGGTGCCTGCACTGAGGCTACGTGGATGATGTCGCCTACAAAAACGATGGAACGACCTTGACTGTGAAGGATGTAGAAGGTGCTTCCAGGTGTATGCCCCGGGTGAATCACGGCCTCCACTCCCGGTAGAACTTCCTCCCCGCTATGAAATGGGACGATCTTGCCTGCATCCTTTTCAGGCTTGAGTGCCGTGTATGCCTGGTCGAAGTAAGACATGGCATAGTGCGCCTTTTCAGCGTTTGAGCGGTCGAGGAAGAAGGCGAGGTCTGCCGCGCTCAGATGGATGGTCGCATTGGGGAACACAAGCTGCCCGTTGTGAACGAGACCGCCCATGTGGTCGTCATGCGCATGCGTGAGGAGGACATCAGTGATCTGACTGGGGCCGACGTTGACGGACGCCAGGCTCTCGATAAGCTTGCCGCCGTAGCCTGGACCGAAGAAGTCGCCGGCCCCGGTGTCCACCAGGACGACATGCCCCGCGTCCCGAAACAGGAAGGCGTTGATGGATGCCTCTACAGGGTTGGAGAGGAAAGCATCATGCAGGAGTGCGTCCGTCTTCGCGTTGGTGGTGCTGTGGAGCAGAACATGCAAGTCCTGTGGAACCGTGCCGTCAGAGAGCGAGGTGATCTCTACGTCACCAACTCGGAAGGTGTAGTGACTCGCTCCTTGAAGAGCGCCCTGCGGACTGTCGATCGTAGCTTGAGCCCGAGCCGCAAACGTAAAGCAGCACAAGCCAAGGGAAAGAAGAATCTGTTTCATGATGGAGTTTGCTTTCTGATGGGGGTAGTAGTGGGGTGTGAGTGAACCGCCCGGCGGCGCACTCACCATGTCAGATCAACGCGGCGTTTTACCAAGGTTGAACTTGGCGTCCATGGAAGAATGACCCGGAGGGACCATTTTCGGGAAGGGTGGCAAGGTAGACGCTGGTCTCGGCTCCCTGTTGGGGCGACAGCGGCGCATCAACGCCGTGAAGATCGGTCTTCACAAAGCCAGGATGAGCTGCGTTGACCTTGATCGGACTATCTCGAAGCTCGTACGCGAGATGCACCGTCCAGGCATTCAATGCAGTCTTTGAGATGTTGTAGGCCGGAATCTTGAAGCTGTAGAAGGCAGAGGTCGGATCCACATTCGCTGCCATGGAGCCGAGAATGCTCGACACGTTCACGATGCGCGCCGCGGGGGCCTTGCGCAGCAAAGGGAGAAAGCCCTGAGTTACAGCTACGGCGCCGAAGAGATTGGTTTCAAAGGTCTGGCGCCAGATTTCGAGCGACTGCTGGGATGGGGCCTTGTCGAACGCGTCCTTCATGATTCCAGCGTTGTTCACCAGTACGTCCAGATGATCGTACTGAGCTGAGACCCGCTCCACAGCCGCCGCTATGCTGTTCTTGTCGGTCACATCCAATTGCAAAGGTTCTGCGCTGATGCCCTCCGCCGTAAGTGCTTCTACCGCGCGATTCGCCGCCTCCAGGTTCCGAGCGGCGATGATGATATGCATGCCGCCATGACCAAGTTGACGAGCTGTTTCAAGACCAATTCCTTTGTTTGCGCCGGTGATAATTGCGATTTGCTGAGACATTGTGTCCCTCCAAATCAGAGACTATTGCCTGTTGTCGTATAATACAAATCGATGCAAAGCATTCGACAAATCGATAAATCGCATAACATGGCGGCTTCAAGTAACTCGCTGAAAAAACAGGCGGTTGCTGGCGCACCACTACAACTCGTTGGAGCTGGTCACAGCGAGGCCTCACCGATCGATCACTTCAACCTGCGGTCGTTCGACCTCAACCTCATGCTTGTGTTCGACGCCCTGATGACGGAACGAAGCGTCACGAAGGCAGCGGCAAAATTGCGGATTCAGCAGCCCGCCATGAGTCACAGCCTTTCCACGCTGCGCTTGCTATTGCAGGACGAGTTATTCGTCAGGGTTGGACAGACGATGCGGCCGACACCGCGGGCGCATAGCTTGGCAGCGGGTATCCATGAAGTGCTCTCGCAAAGCCATCGCCTTCTGCTGACCTCACAACCGTTTGATCCCACCCACGAGGAACGCACCTTCCGAATCGGTTTCTCGAGTGAGCTTGAAGTCATCCTGATGCCCCCACTCGCGGCACACCTGCATAAGGAGGCTCCTGGAATACGCGTGCATGCTAAGGCTGCCGCTCCCGAAAGCGTCTTCCACATGCTCGACGATCACATCATCGACTTTGCAGTTGGCTGTTACGCAGAAGGCACAAGCCGTTACCGGCGCAAGGAGCTATTCGAGCAGTCGCTTTCGTGTTGCTACAACCCAAAGCTGCTCAAGTTTGCAAACGGCCTCACGCGGAGCGAGTACCTTGCGGCGAGCCATGCACTCGTGTCACAGAGGCAAGAGATCGAGGGATGCCTCGACAACGCATTGAGGAGGCTTGATCTTCACCTGGACGTGGCCATGGCGGCCCCGGAGTTCCTGACTGTTCTCACTGCTGCAGCTGAGTGTCCGTTTGTAGCCACGCTCCCAACGCGGATTGTGAAGCGTTACGCGTCCATGTTCGGCTTGGCTGTCACGGAGGTCCCGATCGATTTAGAAGTGGCTCCGATCGCTATGGTCTGGGCCGCCCATGCGGACAAAGAACCAGCCTCGGAGTGGATTCGCGAGCAGGTTTGTCCCGTGATAACCGCGGCGCAGTCACTCTAATTTGGTAGCTCCAAGCTCAGAGAGCTATTTCCCGTTCACTCGCAATGCTACCAATTTGGATCTGGGAGCATTGCCATTGAGGTTCGAGGCATGGGAGTTCAGGCATTAGTAACTGGACACACCCTCCTTGGAAGCGAACTCGCGTCGAACTGTATTTATCCCAATGTCTGACGGTCTTCCCGAATGAGACCAGTGGAGAGATAGCAGATTACTCCGGCTGGTCGTGGGTGAGTACCGGTGCCATTGTCTCGAACACGCCGTCCTTTCTGACCAGCTTATGGAAAAGGATCGCTGCGACATGCATCAGAATGGTTGCGAAGAAGGCAAAGGCCAGATAATAATGCGCATGCCACAGCAACGTATGCAGGCTGGGGCTCACAGGCAGGATGGATGGCAGATGCACGCTGCCGAACAGCACCACGGGGTAAGAGGCTGCGGACAACATGCCCCAGCCGATCAGCGGCATACCAATCATGAGAGCGTAAAGGACGTATTGCGATAGCTCTGCGGCAAGCCTCATGGGTTCTGGCATGTCGGCCGGCAACGCTGGCGCATGAAAAACAAAGCGGAGCGATAGACGGATAAGCGCCAGTACCAGAATGGCTATGCCGAGAGGCTTATGAATCTGCACCAAGGTCAGGTACTTGGTGGTGACGGTGGAGACCATGCCAACGCCGATGAACAGCATGGACAGAATGCAGATTGCCATGAGCCAGTGGAGCAGTCGCTGCGGTGCGGTGAAGCGTTTGCGGCTCGTTGTCATTGCTTGGCTCCTGTCGCGTTACGCGGATAGTACTTCTCTTCGGCTGTGCGGCTGTTATAGGACCGGGAATAAGCCGCTGAGCGGGCGGATGGGAATGGATCGTCCGAGGTCGTAATGCCTACTGGCAGGACTGTCGGATCGTAATTGATATCGCGGCAGGGGCCGTCAGCCTCTTGCTCGATCTGCTGCACTGTGAGCGTACCGACATCCACTGTGCGGCGGTCGGCAGGCCATGCCTTGTTGGGGTCTGCAGTGGTGTCGCCGGGGTTGGAGACCGTTACCACCAGGCTCCAGTGTTGCGGGCCGGACGCGACACGCTGGGTGATTTCCTGCTCAAGAAAATCGGGGCCACGCTTGGCCAACTCCTCCGGCGAGATGGAAACTGGTTGCGCTGCCGGGATCAGAGACCAGCGAATGGTGTGTTTGGTGCCGGAACCATCAATAAACAGGAATGAGTTGAGACTGTTGTAGCGCTCTTCCGCAAAGCTGCTGGTCCAAGGAGCACTCTTGGCCCACTTCAAGAACGTCAGGAACTCCGGATGCGCTCCAATGAACTTCTTCATCGCATCGGGATCCTTGGTGGCAGAGGCCATTTGCAGGTCGTAAAACCCCTGCACCGTGGAGACAGGGAATATTGGCGCGTCGATCATGGCGCTTCGCCACTCCTGCCCATTCGGCGGACTGATGCGGATACCGAGGCCACGCACGCGCACCATTGCATCGGCAGCATTCGGGTCCGCGGTGGCGAGGTTGAAACGCCCCACCACGGGATACTGACCTGGGACGAAGACCTGTGCCCTGGAGAGCTCCGAGCCGTTACCGTTGGCTTCAAATGTACCCGTGAAGCAGATTCCTTTGGCATGGTTCCGACGGTGGCCCAACGCCGGGCCGCCTGGAGGCGCCAGTGAAGCTACTAACTTCTTTGGCGTCAGCCGATCGGGCGACAGCCATCCCGCCGTGTATGCAAAGGCGACGGCGGCCACGCCGACGACCGCAGCAATGATGGCCAGACGTGTAAGCGGCAAAGTTCTTGATGATACGGATGACTGGGGCATTCAAACCTCTTTTCAGTCGTTTCTGTTCCGCTGCAGCGATTACATTGATGGAGGCTCAACGCGCACTTACATTGAAAAGGTGGTCAATTAGCGTGTCCGGCACCACCGTTCACCCCTGCTGGTTGAGCAAAGCTGTGACTGATATAGACGCGTTCGCTACCGGTATGAACACGGCTGCTCTCTTCCCGGCTGCCAGCACTGACACGAATCGGACTTGAATTCGCCTCTGCTGTGTTGAGGCTACTGCGGAACAAGGGGTGCCAATCAACCGTAATGACGTCTTCAAGACCGATTGATGTACTCCGAGTCCTCGCATTGCCCATGCAGCCACATTAGAGCCTGACCGAAGGGGATTCCGGTAAATTGATGTAAAACGCGATCCAGTCAACAAAAGAATACAGCAGGGAATGGAACCTATAGGAGTACGAATTTCTTGAAGACTAGAGAACCGCTTCCCGACATTCTCGCGGCCGACCTTGATGTGGTTTTCTGCGGGATCAATCCAGCTCTAAGTGCGGCGCGGTCTGGACATCACTTCTCGAATCCAACAAACAGATTTTGGCGTGTGCTTCACTTGGCAGGTTTCACTCCACATCTCATCCAGACTGCGGACGATAGGACGATTCTGCAGTTTGCCTGTGGCTTGACGGCCGCTGTTCAGAGACCGACCACAAGGGCCAGTGAGGTGACTCAACACGAATTCCGGCGTGGAGCAAAACCGCTGGAGAGAGCGATTCGGCGCTACCACCCACGTTACCTCGCTTTCCTCGGTAAGCCAGCCTTCGCAGCGTTATTCAATCAGAGGAACGTCGCTTGGGGACGGCAGCCAATGGTCTTCGCTGGCGCCCGTGTCTGGGTGTTGCCGAACCCGAGCGGCTTGAATCGGGCGTTCAGTCTGCAGGCCCTTGTCGCCGCCTATCAAGAACTCCGAAACGCATCGATTCGTGATCCGCAAGACTGAGAATGTGCTTCATCCTTCGCTCTGACGTGCCTGGAATCTCAGCGGACGATCGGTCCCTTTCTTGATGCCGACCCGGGAGGATACCAAAATGTCATGAACTCGGTAGCCATCGTCAGCGAACTGCAATCTCGACGAGGGCTGTGTCACGTCGATACCGTGATCCGCCTTCCGGGTGATCCCCATTGCTTTGGATAGTCGTCCGGGCCCTCCCATCAGTTGCTTGTCTGTGGATCCTATAGGCAAGCCCCTCAATCGAACCATTACGTCACGTCCTTCGATCGGAGCAAGCGCCCGGATGAGAACACCTCCGGCTTCGCCGGCAGGCAGACAGGAGACATTCAGGCAGTAGTGAATGCCATAGATGAGGTAGATATCACTAAAGCCCGGAGGGCCGAACAATATTTGGTTGAAAGGAGAGATCCCCCGGTAGGCGTGAGATGCAGGATCGTCCTCCCCGCCATATGCCTCGGTTTCCAGGATCCTGCCAATTAATCTCCGTCCACTCATTCGATGGAGCAGGAGTTTGCCCAGCAGCTCTCTTGCGACAATTGCGGGAGATCGGTTATAGAAAGAGCGTTGTAGGATAATCGGCTTCACGGGGTGTGAGTATAGCGTACAGTTTTTCATGTACAGCGAACCGCTGCTTACGGCTCCATGGCGGCATCGAACCTCGTACACCCGCATCCTGTGTGACTTCCCGATTTCGCATCTCTACGAAATGGTCGGCATGGATAACATGATGGACCCGATGAACGGAGAACACGATGACGAACCCTTTTCACGACGGTGAAGTTCGGATGCACGAACTGACTGGCGAGACCGAGGAGGCGGAGGCGAATTCGCCTATGATCGCCCCTCGTATCGCAAAGGGCATCATTCCTTTTCTGTCCCAGCGATCTTTTGCGATGCTTGGAGTTGGGAATAGAGGCCACCTCTGGAGCATTCCTATGATTGGCGAACCCGGATTCGTTACTGTTCCCGATCAAACAAGACTGGTCTTCGATCTCCGGAAGCTCGTCATGCCGATAGATCCGTGGATCATTGAAGCGGCGAACGAGGCAGGGCCGGCCGGGAGTCTTTTCATCGACATGCAAACACGAATGCGCTATCGAATCAACGGAACTTTGTCCCATCCTGATCCTGACACGATCGAACTAAGAGCTCTTGAGGCGTATGGCAACTGTCCGAAGTACATCTCAAGGCGAACGATTCAATGGGATACGCATCCAAGCAACAACGTGGAGCAACTGTCTGGCGAACGGCTGACCAGCCAACAGTCCACCACTTTGCACGACACGGATTTGTTCTTCATGGCGACCGGCCATCCGGAGCGCGGTCTTGATGCCTCCCATAGAGGTGGCAATCCTGGATTCGTGACAGTCGCGGACGACAAAACGATCAGCTTTCCAGACTATCCGGGCAATAGCCTGTACAACAGCCTAGGTAACCTCCTGGTCGATAACCGCATCGGCATCCTCGTCCCGGACCTGAGACGCCGACGGGCTCTCCGAATCACCGGTACAGCGGCAATCCTATTTCAAGAGGCTATCCATGAAGTCACCACGAGCGATGCGCCGCGCCTCGTTCAAGTGACAATCTCCCACTGGAATGAGATCAAGTTCCCTGTAAGCTCGTCGCATTTTATCGACTACTCGCCGTTCAACCCGAAACCGCCAAGCTCCATTGCCGTTTGATTGCGTATTCGGCGCCGGATCTGCTTTCGATAGCCTGCGGGCGGAGGAAGAGCGATTCGATTCCGCAGGGTTTACAACTGAACCTGATTCGGGGCGAACTCGCAGAGAGTCAACGAAGGCTTGTCGTATACCAGTTGCCCGCGGACGATAATCACCGTTCGTCAATGTGTGACCTCCCAACTGCGGCGATGACAGGATTAGGCGGCTATTCGATAGCTTTCGACATTTACGCCACCCCTGAGGCTCAAATACTCTCGAGCAGTGTCAACCATCCGCCTTACAGGGGTGGTTGTGTTTCAGCACACGGCAGAGGCGAGGGTCGAACAATGGACGTCGCCCAGATCCTGAGAGGACAATATCCATGACATTTGCACCGCCGGTATCTGCTACCACCGTGACCTACAAAACCCTTACGGTTGACTCCATCAACATCGCATATCGCGAAGCGGGCGACCCTTCGAGCCCAAAGCTTGTCCTCCTGCACGGGTTTCCTTCGTCGTCCCATCAGTACCGCAATCTGATCCCCGCGCTCGCCGACCGGTTTCATGTCATTTCGCCGGACTATCCAGGGTTCGGAAACAGCGACACTCCTGATCCTGCGACCTTCTCCTACACATTCGACAACTTTGCGCATATCGTAGACCGTTTCCTTGAGTTGAAGGGCTTCACGAAATACGGCCTCTTTGTGCAAGACTACGGCGGCCCAGTCGGGTTTCGCATTCTAACGAAGAAGCCTGATGTCCTCGAGTGGCTCATCATCCAGAATACGAATGCGTATGAGGTTGGCTTCACACCAGCTTGGGCAGGTTTGCGGAGCGAACTGTGGAAGAAGCGCACGACGGAGAGCGAGGCTGGCGTTGATCCACTCCTTACGCTCGAAACGGTGAAGGCCGTGTATCTTACAGGTTCTTCAAAGCCAGAATTGATCAGCCCGGACAACTGGAACATGGACTATTACGTGACCCTGCAGAGGCCTCACGCCCGGCAGATTCAAGTGGATCTCTTTTACGACTACAGAACCAATGTTCAACTCTACCCGGCATGGCAGAAGTTCCTGAAAGACCAGCAGCCGAAGACCATCATTTTCTGGGGACAAGGAGATATCTTCTTCACACCTGAGGGGGGAGATGCCTACCTTGAGGCTCTTCCATCGGCGGAGATCCATAAACTAACGGCGGGTCACTTTGCTGTAGAGGACTGCCTGGATTACATCTCCGAGCATATGCACGATTTCTACAAGAAGATTTCTTAGGCACCTTTCTCGCCGCCGCGGTCCATCGGCTCGACCGGAATGCGGTTGTCTCAACTCTGCCTCTATCTGTACGAGACTCTGCGGAGCCACTCAGTAGGCCTGACTCGAGTCTCGGCGTTATGTCGCACTGCAGTCGCGCCGTCCGGCGGCGTGAGAAGGAGAGAAGGCTATGACGAACAGCACGGTACGCTACGAAACCGTCCAGATAGACGGCTTGTCAGTCTTCTACCGCGAGGCCGGGCCGAAGGGGGCTCCGACCCTTCTACTGCTTCACGGTTTCCCATCGTCATCACGCATGTTCGAACCTTTATTGCGGCACCTTTCGGACACGTACCACTTGATTGCACCTGACTACCCAGGATTCGGACACAGCGATGCTCCCGATCCATCTAAGTTCACCTATACCTTCGATCACATTGCTTCCATCGTCAATGAGTTCGTGACGATCAAGGGTATCTCTCGATATAGTCTCTACGTCCAGGATTACGGAGGACCGGTGGGTTTCCGTCTCACCCTCGCCCATCCCGAACGCATCGAGAGCCTGATCATTCAGAATGCAGTTGCTCACGAAGACGGCCTAGGGCCTCTCTGGGAGACAAGAAGAGCCTTCTGGTCGGATCGAGTGACGCACGAAGCAGCGCTCCGTGAGAACTTCCTATCGTTCGAAGCGGCAAGGAAGCGTCACATTGGCAGTGATCCCGACACTTCGAGATACGATCCCGATCTGTGGTCGGACGAGTACTCTTTCTTGAGCCGAGACGGTCAGTCGCAGATCCAAAGTGATCTCTTTTATGACTATCGCACGAACGTCGCATCCTATCCACTGTGGCAGGCGTGGCTCCGGGAACACCAGCCACGCTTGTTAGTCTTGTGGGGTAAGTACGACTCCTCATTCCAAGTTGCAGAAGCATCCGCGTATCATCGAGATGTCCAAGACGCACAAGTCTATATTCTCGACGCCGGCCATTTTGCCCTGGACACGGAAGCTGATTTCATCGCAGCGAAGATTCGTGGCTTCGTTTCGGCGAGTTAGGTATGGACGTGCCACCGCTGGGTGCGCACCAAAGATTAACGAAGCCTGATGAAGGAACGAAGGAACAAATCCTGTAAGGGAAGTAGCCATCGTCAGCAGATCGTCAAAAGGCACTTGAGCCGGGATTGCATGGGATGTTCTACGATGGTGGCGCACAACATAGCGGCGCTCACCGCCCCCACTCAGGGCGCACTTCCTGGCTTTCGGTGGCGCGCCCCCTACTAGGCAAGATTTGATGAGGCAGATTGCGATGACTTGCAGTCGGATACATCGCGACGAGGAGGTTTGCCGAACATGCGCGTATATTCACGGCTGAACTGCGATGCACTCAAATATCCGACCTCGTTCGCAACGCTTTCCACATTGGAGTTGCTCGTGATCATGAGGCGGCGAGCCGCCACCAGGCGAAGTTGCTTCAGATATTGCATTGGAGACATTGATGTCACAGACTTGAACTGACGATGAAACGTCGCGGGACTCATGCCAGCGGCTGTAGCAAGCTGTTCTACTTTTATCGGACGACTGAACTTTCCTCGGAGAAGCTGTATAGCCTGAAGGATACGTCCGTCGTGAAAACTCTCCATCGCCAGGTCGACGATCTCATCACAGGCGGGGCCGGCCAGAAGCCAATAGCAAATTTCGCGCATGGCCCCTGGGTACAGCATTCGGAGCGCTTCAGGAGTGTCCAAAAGACCAACTGCTCGCACGATACAATCCAAGATCTGCGGGCTTAGGTCAAGCGGAATCCCGCCACGCTTTCCGTCTTTGCAGGCGCCTTTCCGGCGAATACCGAGCTCTTCGATGACCTGATGCATATATGCACGATCAAGCTCGATCACAAGTCCCAGGTACGGATTTGTTCGGCTGGCAATTGGAACAGTACAGTGGCCGGGATTCTCAACTGAAAGCATGAATGCTTGGCCTGCCCTGCATTCGTGGCGGTTCTCTCCCACTATCGACCACACCGCGCCTTGGATCGTTACACAGACTGCCAGTTGCGATGCGCGGCGGACCAGCGGCACTGAGTGTTCCGAACGAACGATCGATAACCCGTCGACCGGAGTTTCGAATTGATTGCTCGCGCCCATCCCACTTGTGTGCCGCTCTAACGCTGCGGACACCTCCTGGAGGGTTGTGGTCCTGTAAATCAGCGGTGCGGCGCCATCTATCCCCCTCACCCCTTCGGCGCGTGAACCTGATGATTGTCTTGACGCTTGTGTGAATACGCGTCTTTCAGGGGTACCCACCACGTAAGATCTGGCGCAGTGGGCACCACCGTTCGGCGGGACTGGCTCCATAAAGCTGCGATCGATATAAATGGCTTCGTTGTAACCTGAAAGAAGCCGGGACCGTTTCTCCTCCCTGCCAAGCCCTTCACGGGCCGCGGTTTGCTCCACATGCTTGATGCCGCGACCTCTGTCAGTCATTGAATAGCCACCGACCAAGTTGGTTCCCCTTCGCCCGATTCCTGCATGACCAGTAGTTCTGCGAATGCCCATGTGATCACGTTAACGCCGGACCGGAGTCGCATCGGTAAATTGAAGTAAAACGACGCCTGGTCCATTTGTGCGCAACGAGATATCTGACCGAGCGGGAGTGCGTCAGTCTGAGGAAAGCGAACGCCTGTTGGGCGATTCTTCGTGGATGTGTTGTACCTGGCGTCCCGAATAATACAGTCGATCCTGAAAAGCCCACAAATCCGGGATGAAACCTGATGAATTGCGGTAGTTTTGGATCTAGAATTTCCCAGTAAGGAGTTGCAAATAGCCTGAAGACTGGGGAAAAACTGATGCGGCCCAAGAGCCAATCGGCGCAGCCACAGCGGGAGTTGTTCCAGA
>Ga0224528_1000370_pt1 | contig 35761 bp, 24 predicted proteins | sample CBST25metaG_2_FD_179888 | JGI IMG/M metagenome (GOLD analysis project Ga0224528, IMG submission 179888) | Peat soil microbial communities from Stordalen Mire, Sweden - C.B.S.T25 | ecosystem: Environmental > Terrestrial > Soil > Wetlands > Peat | place: Sweden: Norrbotten County, Stordalen Mire...
CCCTCGACTTCCATGCAGGGAGCGCCGTTGACGGTGGCCGTGTTGGTGTTGGTGACGCCGTCAGGATCGCAGGCATTGGCACTAGCCAGGAAGCCTGTAGCCAGCAATGACTGCTTGCCTTGGGGATAAATGACCCGGCCGGCCAAAGCCACGCTGGGATCGAAGTTGCCAATGTCGCCGTACTTATCGGAGTAGCCGGGGTGTAGCTCGTAGCGAAGGCCATAGGACAACGTCAGGCGCGGGTTGACGCGCCATTCGTCCTGCCCGAAGAAATGGTAGTGGAAGGCGAGGCCGTTGTTGTCCTGCTGCACAACGTCATAGAAGGTGTCGTAAGGAATCCCGAGCAGGAAATCGGCGAAATCCACGCCGGTGAACATGCCTTCGCTCTTGCTGGTGTTGAATCCGTACGTGCCGTAATTATCCGCGCCGTTGAAGCCCAGGGGGCTGAGCGAAATCAGCCGTTGCACGTTGACGCCGAATTTCGCGGTGTGCTTGCCCTTGGTCCAGATAAGGACATCGTTGTAGTCGAATGTCTTGGACTGGTTCACGCCCCCGATGCGGTCGGCATTCAAGCTGGTGATGTTATTGAAGTCCATCTCCGGAATGCCGTTGTAGAACAGATGCTGCAACCCCTGCCAGTTTTGCGCGGTGGTAAAGGCAGCGCCGTTGAAGCTATTGGTCGTGGCGGAGTTATAGTAGGTGAGCCCAAAGCCTCCCTCGTTAATCAGGTTGGGCTTGACGGTCCAGTTCGAGTCCACTTTAAGGACACGGCTGTGGTTGACGTTCACCTCTGAGGGCACATTCAGAAGTTCCGTCGAGGTTACGGGAAAGTTCTTCCAGGTGAAGCGTCCCCAGAGGAGGAATTTCTGATTCGATCCGAAGTATTGGTCGCCGCGCACATCGAACTGGTCGGAGTGGGCGCTCGCGTCCACGTTCCCTTGCCAGTTTGAGGTGCCGTTGTCGGTGTATGCCGTCAGATCGCACGGGGCCTTGGGGCAGGTATTGGGGCTGGGGTAGAACTGTTTGAGAATGTTCTGGGCGATGGGACTCAGCGTCTGAGTGGAAGGGATCGCCGTGCCCCAGCTCTCGCCGGTGTAGGGATCGGTGAGTCCGCTAAACGTGCTCGACGTGTAATTGGAGAAGTCGCCCTGCGTCATCAGAGTGGTGGGCACGACGCCGAACAGGGTCTTCTGTGCGGGATGCCGCCAGCCTTCATAGCCACTGTAGAAGAAGCTCTTGTTATGGCCGTTGTAATGGGGAAAGACCACCGGTCCGCCGATGCTGCCGCCGAAGGTGTTGCCGTGCAGGCTGGGCTTGGTGGTGGTCGTCGGATAGGTGTAGGCAATGGCGTCGAATGCGGAATTCTGGTAGTACCAGAAGCCCGAGCCGTGCAGTTGGTTCGTGCCGCCCTTGGTGGTGACTACCACTTGCCCTGGGTCGCCGTATTCAGCGTTGTTCAACGCTCCGTCGGCGCGAATCTCGGCGATGGCTTCGGAAGAGGGAAACGCATCGCCGATGACGCTGCTGCCGCCGGTGTTCTTGGCAGTCAAGCCATCCACGGTGACGTCAGTCTGGAAAGGCAATGCGCCTTGCAGGGAAAAGCCCAGTGAGGAGCCGGAGCCGTCGGGCTGCATACCGGGCAGCGCTCCCAGAATGCCGTAAGCGCTCGTGCCGGAAAAGCTGGCGCGCGTATTCACCGGAAGGTTGGTGGTGTCGTCGGTTGTGAAAGTGCCGCTGATGGTCGGTGAGTCAGTTTCAATGGCGCTGACCATGTCGCCGGTGACGCGAACCTCCTGCTGCACCGCGCCTACGGCTAGGCTCAGGTCGAGACGAAGTTCCTGGCGAACGGCCAGCGCGACTCCGTAGATGGACCACTTCTCAAAGCCCGCCGCGGAAACTTGGACCGAATAGCGGCCAGCCTTCACGTCCTGAAACCGGTAATCGCCGACGCTGTTTGTTTTCGTTATGCGGACCGTACCTTCATCGGTGTTCGTCAGTGTGACGGTCGCATCGGGAACCACGGCTCCGGCTGCGTCCTTGACGGCGCCGGCAATGGCGCCCTGCGTGGCCTGCGCCCTGATTTGGGTACACGCCAACGCAAACACCGCTAGCAAGCAGAATACTGTCAGCGGCGTTTTTAGCAGGGATTGCCAGAATAAATGGAAGTGTCTATGCATGGATCACTGTCTCCTGAGAATGCAGCATGGGTGAATTGCGATTCGGTTGCACGTCGAGTGTCTGTGCAGCCAGGACGGATCGAGCAAGTCCCGCGGTTTATCTCAGTAGGGAACGCGCAGGGGTGGTGAAAGTTGGAAAGGAAGAAGAAAGCAAACAATCATCCAGACGTGCTTCAGAAGGAGGGCGCTTTGCCGCCTGGTCATAACATCGAGCGAGTGAATGCGCACGCGTCACCAGCCAGCCTCCCGGTCGATCTCAGTCTCTGAACAGGACGACGGCTTCAGCCTACTTGCGGTTGGTTACAGATTGTTGAATTAGACAGGCCAGAACACTGATGGGACAGTGGATAGAGGTATAAAATACAAATTTTCAGACGGCAAGTCCAGCATTTTTTTCGAGATTCGCGGCCGAGGAAGCCTGTGGAAATCACGGCAATCGCCGCAATTGAAGCGCGTAAGAGTATTCTTGCGCTTGCGGCGCTCTCCCTTGGCAGAATGCGGGTGTTAATTTCTGGTTACAAGGAGATGACGAGGGTGTGACGAAAGCTATATGCGAGGAGTTTCCTGGCGTCAGCTGCCGTATTGTGGCTCGCACGGCCCATGAGTAGATACTGTCCCTTTCTGCCAAATATCAGATTTCTGGAGTCTCCGTTGTACCGCCTGCATGTGGAAGGGAATAAATTCGGGCGAAGAAGAAAGCCGGCTTCGGAAGATCACATGTCTGACCCCGCGATGCTCGGAGTTCCTAGTCTCTTTCTCTTGCTCTTCGAGACGTAAAATTACGAAGGTTATACCGCCCCATTACCGGTGGAGTATTACCATAATTCTGTTGACGGCCTTCGGGTTGTGCCCTAAAGTCGTAATCGCTGGTAGCCGGTGCTCGAAACGAGGCTTGGTCCAGCAAGGCATCCGCAATAGCTCGGGTATGAAAGCTATTTTTTCTCCTTTATTCGGCTTTCACTTTTAGGCTGTGCGGGCATTTGTACAATACATAAGCGGCCAAAGGCCGCACTTGAGCCAGCTGAAGGCTGGCCCTGTCATACCTGTATCGCTTCCCTCTCCGAAGATCTGCCTCATGGGTGATTGATCTGCCTGATTGACGATTGATGATAAAGAAATCCTTCTTCATCGGAGATTGTGGTAGGGTGTTCTGCAACGGCCGCTATTTATGAAAGGCCACGCTGAAGCATTGGGGTGAGATTCGTTCTAGCCCTTCAGGCTTCCCCAATATGTGCAGTGTCATTGGGGCATAACCCGGCGACTCCCCGCGAACGGGAATTGTCGCCAGGCAGCCTTTCGGGGCAGGTGTGCATCGAAGCTACCAAGAATTGTTGATGGCAATGTGTTGGAGTTGCAATGCTCCCCTCAGATTTTTCGGTCTGGTGCCGATGATCGAATTGGGGAGTTGTGTTCCGTACCATGTGCTACTGTCCCGGCAAAATCCGCGCAGGCATCGATCTGTAAGCAGAGCCAGGGCTGAGCACGAACATGATCGAACCTGAACGCGTTGAAGATTTCCATGAAGGTGCCTTGTGAGACCACTACTGCTTGTTCTAACCGTCATTCGGAACGCCGAGATGCGCTCTTTAGTCAGACTTGTTCTGGAGGGTGTGGGGCATCGGGTGATCGAATGCGACGGCTGCCCCCAAGCCCACGCGCTACTGAGCAACGGGCTTCATCCAGACCTTCTACTGATTGAGTCAGTCCCCGCGGAAGGAGCGGAGTGGGAGCCGCACCTTCAGCTCCTGAGGAGTGCGCCCCGGCAGAACGTCTGCTTGGTGATGGGGATCGGCGATCAGGGTGCGCGCAAGCAGGCTATGGAACTGGGTATCCGGCATTTCCTTGTAAAACCCGTGACACGCAGCGATGTCGAATCGATGGTCGACGAGTTGAGTCATGCGGCTGCGCACGCACCTGTGGCCGACACGAAGGCAGTTTGTGTGGCGGATGCGCCACTGGCAGCGTGCGTTCCACCCGATATGCCTCCGGCTCTCCATCTGGAAGAACTGGGGGAAAACGGCTTCTTCCTGGCGGCTTCACCCTCGATGCTGGAGATATACCGCCAGGTGAAGTTGCTGGCCGACGTCGACGTGCCGGTGTTGATTCTGGGCGAGAGCGGTACGGGCAAGGAAGTGATCGCGCATCTGATTCACAAGTATTCGCGGCGGTCAGGGGAGAAGTTCCTGAATGTGAATTGCGCGGCACTGCCGACAGAGTTGCTTGAGAGTGAGCTTTTTGGGCATCGCCAGGGAGCATTCACCGGAGCACTCAAGGATCGTGCGGGCAAGTTTGAGCAGGCGAATCGCGGCACACTGCTGCTGGACGAGATCGGTGAAATCAGTGTGCAAATGCAGGCCAAGCTGCTGCATGTGCTCCAGGACGGGGAATTCACCCGGTTGGGTGGGCAGGAGTCCACGCGTGTGGACGTGCGGGTGCTGGCCGCCACCAATGTCGAAATGGAAAGCGCTTTGCTCGAAAAGACCTTCCGCGAGGATCTTTTCTACCGCCTGAACACCTTCACGATCAATGTCCCTCCGCTGCGTGAGCGGCGTGAGGAAATACCTTACCTGATCGAAGAGATCATCCGCCGCACGCCCGGCGAAACCAGAAAGTATAGTGACTGCGGATTCTGCTCCCGGCTCATGGATGCGGCTCTGCTGTACGACTGGCGAGGAAATCTCCGCGAACTGCGTAACTTCGTTACTCGGACAATCATTATGAGAGATCCGGATGGAGGCATCCGCGAACTGGAGTCCAAGATTGCCGCGATGAATGAATCCGCCGGGCAAGACCGGGTGGTGAATGAGCCCTACCACTGTCCGGCCATGAGATCGTTCGTGCGCGATGTCAAGGATCGCACGGAAGTGCAGATGATCCAGGACGCGCTCGAAGTCTCGGGTTGGAATCGCCGCCGCGCCGCTAAATACCTCAACATCAGTTATCGCGGGCTGCTTTACAAGATCCAGCAGCATCGCCTTACGCCCGGTGCGCCGAGGGATCTCAACGACGCGATACGCCGCAGCTATTCTGCGCGTGGAGACACAGCCGCATAACTCAGGTATTCGGCGCGGTGACTTCCAGGTTCATTGCCAAGACTGAGATCTGCGGATGAATTCCCGCGGGCGTCGGTCTCGCAATGACGTAATATACTGCCTCTCGTTATGTGCACCCGCCCTTTCATTCGACAGAATAGCTATAAACCCGAAGTTACCTCTCCAGAGTGAACCTTTTCCCAATATCTCTAGTTACTTCAATCACATGACAGGGGGAGACTTCATGCCTGCGTCTATGTCTGCGCTCTAGGCCTTGATTGGCATGTGCAAGTTTGTGGTACAGAGTATGCAATTTACTGTCAACTCGGAACGGGCGAGGATAGAGGGCGTTGCCAAAGATGATCGCCTTTTGTGCAAAATGACCGGAGTTATGGCGGTGTTTGGTTTCTTCTCCCTCCTTTGTGGATTGGCCATGCTCGTGCATTAGGTGTTCGTAGCATCAGCATCAGACCGGCGGGGAATTATGTCAGCAGAGTTGAATCAGGGCTTTCGGATCGATCCGGCGGATTTGCCCAGCGAAGCGGTGATCTTCGGGAGCACTGCCGCCATGCGGGAGGTTCGTGGCAAGATCGAGCGCCTGCTTCACAATGATCTACCCGTTCTGGTTCGCGGGGAGAGCGGAACGGGCAAGGAGCTCATTGCGAGATTCCTGCACACCCGTTCTGACCGGCGGGAGTCGCCTTTCGTCAAGCTGAATTGCGCGGCCATTCCTGTAGGCTTGCTGGAAAGCGAGTTACTGGGCTACGAACAAGGCGCCTTCACCGGCGCCAGTCAGACCAAGCGGGGCCTGGTTGAGATTGCAGACGGGGGGACGCTGTTTCTGGACGAGATTGGCGAAATGGAGTGGGCGGTGCAAACCAAGCTGCTCCATCTGTTGCAGGATGGTCACTACGCTCGCATCGGGGGGCGGGAACAGCGGTTGGCGCGGGTACGCATCATCTGCGCCACAAACAGCGATCTGGAAGCGGCAGTGGAAGCGCGTACTTTTCGTCAGGACCTTTATTATCGCATCGATGTGATTGCTTTGCGTCTCTTGCCGCTCCGTGAACGCAAGGAGGACATTCCCCAGTTGTGCGAATACTTTCTGCAGAAGCTGTCTCGAAAGATGGGAAAGAGCGCACCGCAACTGAATCCGAACGCCTTGCGCCTGATGGAGCAATGGAACTGGCCAGGCAACCTGCGGGAATTGGAGAACTGGATAGCGCGCGTCATCATCTTGGGCGGAGACGAGGCCTTGGGCGTGGAACTCAGCCGGAGGGTGGCTTTGGCCGGCACCGTGGACAGTGTCCGTCCGCGGATCGGGCATCTGAAGGAGACTTCCCGCCAGGCGGCTTCAGCCGCAGCGCGGGCCATCATCCTGAAAACCCTGCAGGCCAACGGGTGGAACCGGCGCAAGACGGCGGAGCAGCTCAATATGAGTTACCGATCGCTGCTCTACAAGTTGCGCGATGCGGGTGTTCCGCAGCGGCGCAAGAACCACAAGGGATTGTCTTTTGATCCTGGCGGCGACGGCGGAAGAGGACAGGAGCATGGTAGCCAATAGGTCTCGGAGTGCATGGACCTGAAATCTGCAATTCAGGCGCGGATTTTGCGCTGGCTGATGGATTTGGTATTGCGTGGCAAAGGTTGAAGTGTTCCCGGAATTTCGGGGCAAAGGTTTGAGGTCCGGGCTGGAAAGCAAAAAGTGGGGCCTGTGGCTCACAGGGCGAAGCTTTGCCCTCGGTGCACTACGGAGACAAAGGAGAAACGAAGCAAGATGCCGACCTCACCCGACAATGACGCTGCGGAACATGAAGAGGCGGCTTGGTGGGCGCTTTATACCCGCCACCAGCACGAGAAGACGGTCGCCGAGATGCTGTCGGCAAAAGGCTTTGAAGTGTTTCTGCCGCTTTACGAGTCGATGCGGCGATGGAAAGACAGGAACAAGCTGCTTTCGCTGCCGTTGTTTCCCTGTTATGTATTTGTCCGGGGGGGACTGAATCGCCGGTTGCAGGTGGTCACGACTCCCGGAGTTCACATGATCCTGTCTCGCGGCGAGCATGTGGCGATCATCCCGGAAGCGGAGATCGATGCGATCCGCACGACGATTGAAGGGCCCTATCGCGTTGAACCCCATCCCTTCCTGCGGTGCGGCGAGCGTGTTCGCGTAACCCGCGGCAGCCTTGAAGGTGTCGAAGGGGTATTGGTGCGGAAGAAGAACCTCTGCCGCTTGGTTCTCTCCGTGGACATGTTGGCTCAATCGGTGGCGGTGGAGATCAACGCTTCGGATGTGGAGCCTGCGGCCGCCTGAGTTCCTTGAGGCCAGAATTCAACCGGTAACGAAGCGGGAGAAGAAAGATTCGATGGCCCGCGATCGTCTGGAGGAGTGGTGATGAAAGGCAGCGCCGACCATGCGATAGGGTTGTTTCTTTCCCCGATCGTGCTTTGTGGCCTCTTATGGGGACAGGTCCCGGCCGCCGCCCAGTCGGACCCGGGACACGCGGAGCCCGGGGTAACGGCCTCGCCTGATCAACCTCTGGCGACCTCCGGCAAGAGGCCGCACGACGACAGTTTTGTCATCGGCAACGACGACCGCCTGGCGATCAATGTCTGGAAGGAGGCGGATCTCACGCGGTCGATTCCGGTGCGATCGGACGGGAAAATCTCGCTACCCCTGGTGGGAGAGCTGCAGGCCGCTGGACGGACACCGCTGCAGCTCGAGCAGGACATTGCGAACAAACTCCGCAACTACATTACGGAGCCCGAAGTCACCGTGATGGTGGAGCAGATCAACAGCGAAAAATTCAACATCCTTGGCCAAGTGACAAGGCCGGGATCCTATCCGCTTACTGCGTCGACCACGGTGATGGACGCAATCGCGATTGCCGGTGGGTTCAAGGATTTCGCCAAGCAAAAGGGTATTTACATTTTGCGGCAGAATCCGGGCGGCGGCCAATCCCGCATTGCCTTCAACTACAAGGACTTCATCAAGGGCAAGAATTCCGGCCAAAATATCAAGCTTGAACCGCGCGACAGCGTTGTGGTGCCTTGAGGGTAGTCATGTTCACGCGTATCTGTTTGAGTCTAGCGCTGCTGGTGACCACGCCCATGTGGTCCCAGGTGGTACCGACGGCAACCGGAGGCGCGCCTGCCGACAATGACGACACTCAGATGCAAACGCCTCCTCCGGTGAGTGGCGAGCCTTACCCGACGATGGTCGGTTCCGAAGCACGCTCCAACTATCTGCGCGCCGCTGTGAACGTGAACGTCGCCTATGACGACAACGTGCTGACGGGCGCGAGCGATCATGCCATTGGTGACGCCATTTACTCGATTCTGCCAACGATTTCGCTCGATCAGACCACGCCAAGGCTTCGTCAGACGCTGACTTATAGCCCCGGATTCACGTTCTACCAGCGCACAACCGCATTGAATGAAGTGGACCAGAATGCGGCTGCGAACTTCCAATACCGGCTGAGGCCCCACGCCAGCATCAGCGTTCGGGACAGTCTGCAAAAGAGCTCGAATGCGTTCAACCAAGCTGAATCGGCGGTATCCGGTTCTTCGCAGGTTCCTCCGACAACTGTCATTACTCCGTTTGGCGACAGGCTGAGCAATACGCTGAGCGCGGAGCTGAGCTACCAGTTCAGGCGCAACAGCATGCTCGGCGGCGGCGGAAGCATGACAAATCTCAACTATCCCAACCCGTCCCAGGTTCCCGGTTTGTACAATTCAAGCTCGCGAGGTGGCGGTGCATTCTGGAGTGTTCGCCTCTCCAGCACGCAGTACCTTGGCACGACGTACCAGTATTCGCGAAGCCAGTCCAATGCGCTGCAAGCAGAGAGCGCGACCCAGACAAATACCATTTCTCTCTTTTATACGATTTACCTGAAGCACACTTTTTCCCTGTCTTTCTCCGGCGGCCCGCAGCATTCCGACTTTGCCCAGACATCTCAGCAAACCCAGGGATCCTGGACGCCCTCGGCGATGGCCAGTATCGGCTGGCAGCGAAGCCATACCAACTTTGCCGCCAGTTACGCGCGGGTGGTGACTGGAGGCAGCGGCTTATTGGGCGCTTTCGAATCAGACAGCGCCAATGGGATGGTGCGCTGGCGGGCAGCGCGCACATGGAGCTTGGGAGCGACCGCCAGCTACGCCAGGAACAAGAGCGTCACCCCGGTTCTCTTCACCTCCAGCCCCGGCGGTCGCAGCATTTCAGGGGCTGTCTCTTTTCAACGTACGATCAGCGAGCATCTCAATGCGGAATGCGGGTACCAGCGTCTTCATCAGAGCTACCCTGGCATTGCTGTCCTATCCGGCACGCCCGACATCGACCGCGTGTACGGCTCCGTGTCCTATCAGTTGACAAGACCACTGGGAAGATAACTATGGCAGAAGAACCAGAGGAACAGGCCGCAGGAGGACTCGACTTCCCGCGCTATCTCGACCTGATTCGCCGTCGACACCTGCATTTCCTGGTGCCGGTGTTGATTGGGTGGCTGATCGTGTGGGGCACGAGCTGGATTCTGCCCGCCCGCTTCAAGTCGGTCACGCTGATTCTGGTGGAGCAGCCGACGATGCCCAAGAACTATGTCGTGCCGAATGTCAACGACGACCTTCAAGACCGGCTGCAGAGCATTACCCAGCAGATTCTCAGCCGCACGCGCTTGCTGGTGATTATTGACAAACTGCACCTCTACGGAGAGCGGGGCGCGAAGGCTACTCCGGACGAAAAGGTCGATCGGATGCGCAAGGACATTGAAATCGAACTGGTGCGCGACTCTCCAAAAAACGAGATCACGGCGTTCAAGGTTTCCTACTCGGCGCGCAACCCACATATTGCCCAGCAAGTGACCAGCGAACTGACCGACCTGTTCATTGATGAGAATCTGAAGGTGCGACAGCAGCAGTCGGAAGACACGACAAAGTTCATGGAGAGCCAACTGGAGAATGCGCGTACGAACCTTGCGGCGCAGGAAGCGAAGGTGCGCGAATTTGAAGGGCGGCATGAGGGGGAACTGCCGACGCAGCAGGCGAGCAACCTGCAAATCCTGGGCGGGCTGCAATCGCAGTTGGAGAGCGAACAGGGGGCTCTGAATACGGCCAAGCAGCAGAGGGTATACCTGCAGACGCTGATCGAGCAGACCCGGGCTCTGCACGGAAGCCCGCGCGGCGTCGAGGGGGCTCCGACCGGACTGGCGGCAATTGACCAGGAACTCGACAGGCTCAAGGCGAAACTGGCCGATCTTAGCTCCCACTACACCGACCGGTACCCGGATGTGCAGAACCTGAAAGTCGAGATCGCCAAGACGGAGAAAATGAGGGGCGAATTCGTTGCTGAGCTGAAAAGCAGAAGCAGTGCCGGGAAGCAGGCCAATGGCGACGCTGCTCAGCGGGACGCGGCGGATGTGCCGGAAAGCACTTCGATGCTCCAGTTGCGGGGACAATTGCAAGCCAATCAGACAGAGATCGGAAACCGGGAGCAGGCGATTGCCACGCTGAAAGCGAGAATCGGCAGCTACCAGGGACGATTGGACGCGGGGCCCGCGAGCGAGCAACAACTTGCCGATCTGACCCGCGGCTACGAACAATCCAAGGCCGACTACGACGATCTGCTCAAGAAGAAGAACGAATCCGTGATGGCAACGAGCATGGAGCTTATGCAGCAGGGCGAACGGTTCAAGATGCTCGACCCGCCGAGTCTGCCACTGAAGCCGGACTTCCCCAATCGCCTCAAATTCTGCGGAATGGGGCTGGGCATCGGTTTGGTGCTTGGTGTGGTTGTGGCGGGCTCGTTTGAAGTCCTCGACGATCGCATGCACAGCGAAAACAGTATCAAGGCACTGCTATCGACGGTGGTTATCTCCGAGATTCCACCCATTGCAAGTCCCGGCGACGAACGGAAAACAAAGCGACGGATGGCGATGGGATGGGTCATGGCCGCACTGGTTGTCGCCACCATCCTGGCGGGGTCCGCATTCAGTTATCTGCACGACTAGGTTGGGTTGCCCATGTACAAAGCCTTCTTCAATCTCACGCGCAATCCCTTCGATCTGACCCCGGACCCCACCTGCTTTGTGCCCACCAAGCGGCACAACGAGGCGTTGGCGGCGCTCTATTATGGCGTTCGCCGGCACAAGGGATTCGTGGTGGTCACCGGCGAGGTGGGTACGGGGAAGACTTTGCTGCTGCGCTGCTTGCTTCGGCTGCTCGAAGAGAGCAAGGACATTGCTTATGCCTATCTCTTCAACGGCCGGCTCACTCCGACCGAGTTTCTGCAATATATCCTTACCGACTTCGGCCTTCCTGCTGCAGGCAAGAGCAAATACGAACTGCTGATCGACCTAGGGCAATTCCTGGTTTCCCGCGGCTCGAGGAAGATGACCACCGTCCTCATCGTGGACGAGGCGCACCATCTTTCCGCGGACATATTGGAGGAGGTTCGTCTCCTGTCGAATCTGGAGACGACTGATGACAAGCTGCTGCAGATCGTATTGGTCGGGCAGCCGGAACTCGATGAAAAGCTTGACTCGGTTGGACTCAGGCAGCTAAAGCAAAGAATTGCCGTTCGCACGCAACTCGGACCCCTGGATCGAGACGAGACCAAGCTTTACATAGAACAGCGGCTGCAGATTGCGGGTGCCGAAGCAAATGCAAGCGTACTGTTCCCGGCCGAAGCCATTGCGGCGGTTCATCGCTATTCCCGCGGCTTGCCGCGCCTCATCAACACAATCTGCGAGAACGCGCTGCTCAGCGCCTACGCGAAACAATCGCCCAGCGTAACTGCGGAAATTGTTGCGGACGTGGCCAACGAATTTCGACTCGACGGGGCGTCCGTACCCCAGGCAGAGAGAGCGGTGAATGGCAATGAAAGGGATGTGCAGCAAGCCATTCACGTGCTGCTGGAGTTGTACTCTGCATTGCGAGCGCCGGCACCGAACGGCGATGAATTGAGCGCACATTTCGCCGTTGAAGCGAGCAAACATGAGCCATATATTTGACGCGTTACAAAGGTCGGAAGCCGAGCGCGCCGGAAGCGACGCGCCAGCTCTGCCGGGAGTGACTGAGCTACTGCAGCGTGCGGAGCTTCGCGCTGCTTCAAGATGGGCAAGTACGGTCCCGAGTACGGTTCAGGATGCTGTTCAGGCTGAGGAACTTGACGCGACCGAAGATGCCGACTTTCCCGCGCTCCAGGAATCGACGGTCCTCACGACGTCCACGGCTCCTGCCCAGGAGGCAAACCTTCCGGCAGTTGCTGACGAACCGTTGGATGTATTTGGCGAGTGCCGCACGCTGCAGGTTGCGCTTCCGCCTCAAAGCCGGCTCGTCTGTCTCACGGACAGCGACGGCCCCGCGGGAGAGGCGTTCCGGTTCCTGGCGGTGCGTCTGCGGCACCTCCGCCACAACCGCCCGCTCAAGAAGGTTCTGATCACCAGCACGGTTCCCCAGGAAGGCAAGAGCATGGTTGCCGCCAACCTTGCTTGCGCACTGGCTCTGACGACCGCCCAGCGGACGGTGTTGCTGGAGGGAGACGTTCGGCGGCCCTCCCAAGGACAGGCCTTCGGAATCGGCAAGAATCCGGGACTCTGCGAATGGCTTGCCGGCGATGGCAGCCTGGCAGAACGTACCTACTACCTTGCAGGACCGAAGCTGTGGATCATGCCAGCAGGGACCGCGCCCAGCAATCCTCTGGAACTACTGCAATCTCCAAAGCTGGCGGCGCTGATGGAGGAACTGACGGCCCAGTTCGACTGGGTGATCATCGATTCCCCTCCGGTGCTTCCGTTGGCTGACACCAGCGTCTGGACTCGGCAGGCAGACGGAATTCTTCTGGTTATACGGCAGGGAATCACCGAGAAACGGCAATTGCAGAAGGGGCTCGATGCACTCGAAACCGGCAAGTTGGTGGGCGCGGTCTCGAACTGTTCAACTAACTCGCCTCATAGCAGTTACTACTATCGGCCACTGAGTGCATCTCAGCGGAGCGATAACGAGGGGATCTGAGTTAAGGCGAATGATCCAAGTCGCAGTACTTGGCCCGCCTCGAAGGGTGAACGGCGAACGCTAGTCCCTGGCACAGCAACCGCATTTGACCGTGCGCTCTTCACTCCGCGAAGGATGACGGCAGTAAAGAGCACAATGCCAATATTTAGCTTAGACGCGACGGTAACTGTAGAAGCAACTGTCGAGAAAGGAGTGTTTCGTGACTTTGCTCAGGATGAATGGAACTCCAAATCAGGCTGACCTACAGTTGGAATCGGCAGCGGCAGGGGAGCGCGAGATATTGCGCGAAGAGAGCTTCAAGCGCATGATCGCCATCGAGCGCAAGAGAACGGAGCGATCCAAGGAACCCTTCCTGCTTATGTTGCTCGAGGCGGGTAACCATGAGGGCTCGGAAAAAGGCGGGAAATCGCTCGATAGCATGGTATCTATTCTGTTGTCATCTACCAGGGAGACCGATGTTATCGGGTGGTACAAGGACCTGACTACCGTCGGCGCCCTGTTTACAGGACTTGTTGGCGATGATCGGAACACAATTCTGAGTACGATTCTCGGGAGGGTCAGCGCGACACTGCGGGATGAGTTGACCTTCGACCAATTCAATCAGGTAAGCATCTCATTTCACTTTTTCCCCGACGACTGGGATGATGACAAAACCGGACGGCCGAGCAATCCGGCTCTCTATCCCGATCTGCAGAGCCGGGGCAGTGGGCGCAGGTCCAAGCTAGGCATGAAGCGCGTCATGGATGTGATAGGGAGCGCTTTGCTGCTCATTGCCTGCGCGCCTCTTCTTTTGGTTATCGCTCTGGCGATCAAAGTGTCCTCCAGGGGGCCGGTGCTGTTTCGTCAGCAGCGTATTGGCCAAAACGGCCGGCAGTTTACATTCCTGAAGTTCCGCTCCATGTACGTCAACAACGATCACAGTGTGCACCAGGAGTTCGTAAGGAAGCTGATCGCAAGCGAGCCGGCGGAGACGCCCTCCCCAAGAAATGGCGAGGGCGTCTACAAGCTAACAAACGACAAGAGAGTTACCCGCGTGGGGAAGATGCTGCGCAGAACAAGCTTGGACGAATTGCCGCAGTTCCTGAATGTGCTCAGGGGAGAAATGTCGCTTGTTGGTCCTCGACCCGCGATTCCGTATGAGTTGGCAGCCTACCAGACCTGGCACCGGCGGCGCGTGTTGGAAGTCAAGCCGGGAATCACGGGGCTGTGGCAGGTTACCGGCAGGAGCACGGTCAAATTCGACGAAATGGTGCGGCTGGACTTACGTTATGCCACATCATGGACACCCTGGCTCGACTTCAGAATCCTCATGCTTACCCCGCTGGCAGTCATTCGAGGCAGTGGCGCCTACTGAGTTGTGAGGCCCGGTGATTCTTCCATCCGGGTCGAAACTGCCTCCCACGACTTCGGGCGGCCTCGCGTTTCCACGCAACATCTTCCGAACCTGCAGTCGTTCTGACAAGTGGTGAGATCATCATGAATTTCGGTGTCATTGGGTACGGCTATTGGGGACCAAACGTCGTGAGAAACCTCGCGAGTTTGGAGGGATCCCAAGTGATGGCAATCGCGGAGATCAGTCCCACTGCGCGGAAGCGTGCGCAGAAGGCTTATCCCGGCGTCCATGTCACCGCAAATTCTGCCGACGTGATCCTCTCGACCGAGATCGACGTCGTCGCCGTGGTTTCTCCGGTCTGGACACACTACGAGTTGGCCAAGGCAGCTCTGGAAAACGGCAAGCATGTATTTGTTGAAAAGCCGTTCACAAGCAATACGCAGCAGGGCGAAGAACTGATCAACCTTGCGCAGCAAAAGAATCTCAAGATTATGGTGGACCACACATTTCTGTTCACCGGGGCGGTCAAGAAGATCAGCGAACTGCTCAAGGAAGGAACTCTGGGGAATCTGTATTACTACGATTCCACGCGGGTCAATCTGGGACTCTTCCAGCACGACATCAATGTTCTTTGGGATTTGGCGCCACACGATCTTTCCATCATGGATTATTTGCTCAAGGGAAGCCCGGAGGCCATCGTGGCGACCGGAGAAAGACACTTGAACGGCTATGAAGACGTCGCGTTCATGACCCTTTACTTTCCCGAAAAGGTCATCGCGCACATCAACGTCAACTGGCTTTCGCCAGTCAAGGTCCGCACGACCCTCATCGGCGGAGAGAAGCGGATGCTGGTCTGGAACGATCTGGAAGCCGACGAGAAGGTGAAGGTCTACGACAAGGGAGTGAAGATCACTAACCGCGAGGGCGTTTACGAGTTGCTCGTGAACTACCGTTCGGGGGATATGTGGGCGCCACAACTGGAACAGGTCGAGGCTCTGCGGCAGGAACTGGAGTATTTTGTCGCCTGCATATCGAGCGGGGAAGAGCCGTTCAACAACGGATGCGCCGGGCTGAGGGTGGTTAAGATGCTGGAAGCAGCCAACGAATCATTGAAGACGAAAGGATCGCTGGTCTATCTATGAACACTTACAACTGCATTGCGAACGACGTGAAACTCGGCCAGAACGTCCGGCTCTCGAAGTTTGTCAATTTGTACGGTTGCGAGATCGGGGACGAGACGCGGATCGGGGCATTCGTGGAAATTCAGAAAAATGCCAGTGTGGGCAAATGCGCAAAGATTTCCAGCCATACGTTCATCTGTGAAGGCGTGGTTATCGAGGATAACGTCTTCGTCGGGCACGGAGTCATGTTCATCAACGACAGCTACCCTCGCGCCACGACCGAGTCTGGAATTCCGCAAACGGAAGCGGACTGGAAGGTTGAGCGGACGCTCGTCAAGGCGGGCGCGTCCATCGGCTCGGGAGCGACCATTCTGGCTAACGTGACCATTGGAGAAAATGCAATTATCGGGGCGGGAAGCGTGGTCACCAAAGACGTGCCTCCCAATGCGATTGTCGCTGGAAACCCGGCCAAGGTTCTTCGCTTCATCGAGCCGTCCGGTGCATTGAAAGCTCCAGAGACTGTTCCATTTCTTGACCTCGTCGCTCCTCATCTCGAACTCGAGCACGAACTCGTTGGTGCGTTCCGCGAGAGCCTTCACACGGCTGGCTTTGTCGGTGGATCGGTGGTGGGCGAATTTGAGAAGGCGTTCGCGACCGCTTGCGACACCACTCATTCCATCGCCGTTAGCAGCGGAACGGATGCGCTGCGCTTCGCCCTGATAGCCTGCGGAATCCAGCCAGGCGATGTGGTGTTGACCGTGCCGCATACTTTCATTGCGACCACGGAAGCCATCTCGCAGGCCGGGGCCACTCCGGAGTTTGTCGACATCGACGAAGACACGTACAACATGTCGACAGAGAGGCTCAGGCAATTCCTTGAGGAGCAGTGCGCGCTGGATCAGTCCGGAAAATTGATCAGCCTGCGCAGTGGACGGCCGGTGACCGCGATAGTGCCTGTCCACCTGTACGGACAGATGGCCGACATGGACGAGATTCTGCGGCTCGCTGCTCACTACGACCTTACCGTGATCGAAGATGCGTGCCAGGCTCATGGTGCCGAATACTTTTCGAAGGAACGCAATCGCTGGATGAAGGCGGGATCGATTGGGAGGGCCGCGGCATTCAGCTTTTATCCCGGCAAGAACCTCGGAGCATGCGGTGAAGGCGGAGCAGTGACGACGAGCGAAGCCGACGTGGCCCGCAAAGTGAAGATGATCCGCGATCACGGTCAGGTGAAGAAGTACTATCACGACGTCGAGGGCTACAACGGTAGGCTCGATGCCATCCAATGCTCGATTCTGCTGGCTAAATTGCCGCATCTGGCTGCATGGAACGCGAGACGCCGCGACCGGGCAGCAGGGTACAGCCGCCTCCTGGCGGGAGTCGACGGAATTACTCTTCCGCATGAACCGTCCTGGTCACGCGCGGTATACCACCTCTATGTCATCCGCACCAGTGATCGCGAAGGGATGATGGAATTCTTGAAGAGCGCGCACATCGGCACGGGTATTCACTACCCGATTCCTCTTCATCTGCAGAAGGCATACGCCGCGCTGAATTACCATCCGGGCGACTTCCCGGTGACGGAGCGGGTGGCCGGGGAAATCCTTTCCTTGCCGATGTTCCCGCAACTCACCGCACAGCAGCAGGCGAGGGTGGTTGAAGAAGTTGCCGCCTTCCTCTCTGCGACCCCTCAAAAGCGCATGGAGGGCGAAGAGAACGCACTGGTATCGGCGGATAGAACAGCATGATTTCTGCCCCTCGGTATGCAGTCGGAGATTCCATTCGTCTTCGCACAAAAAGGTCAATCGCAGGGCAACAAGTTGATTAGAGGAGGCTCAAACACCGTGAACACAAAGAGCAAGGTTGTTGTTGCGGGACTTGGCGAGGTAGGCAGGCCACTCTTCGAGTTGATCTCGAAATACCATGACACAGTTGGAGTCGACATCTCGTTGCCTCCGGTGGATGTTGTCGAGACCGAAATTCTTCACATCTGCTACCCGTTTCAGATCAGGGATTTCGTGGGGGAGACAGCGCGCTATATCGCGTTGTTCAAGCCCCAGGTGACGATTGTCAACAGCACTGTCGCCGTGGGCACCACCCGCCTGATTGCGGCGCGGACAGGCGCGGCAGTGGTGAACAGCCCAGTGCGCGGCAAACATGCGCGCATGTTGGAGGAACTCTCTCTGTACACCAAGTTTGTGGGAGCCATCGACAGCGATGCGGGCAGCCAGGCTGCGGCTCATTTCGAATCCGCAGGCTTGAAGACCAAGGTCCTTTCGACTCCAGAGGCAACGGAACTGGCCAAGTTGACCGAAACCACCTATTTCGGCTTGATGATCGCCTGGGCCCAGGAAGTGGAGAGATACTGCGATCAGTCGGGCGCCGACTACGAGCAGGTGATTTCGTTCTATGACGAGATCAAGTTCTTTCCTCCCGTCAAGTATTTCCCCGGAGTCATTGGCGGCCACTGCGTCATGCCCAACATCGAAATCCTTCGTCAGTTTGACGAATCGGTCGTGCTGGAAGCGATTCGGGCTTCAAACCGCATGAAGGCTGAGCGTGAAGCGCGCGGCAAGCTGGTGGCGGCGAGCACCGAGGAAGTCGCTGTCTAACCGCACCCATGGATAGGACAATGGAAAGTATTTCGAACGGCAGAGCCTCTCAGGCTGCGACCACCGTGGAAGCTCCTCAGCTGGCTGCGCCGGTCCTGGCCCCGAGCGTGAGGCTGGCTGGCAAGCGGACAGCTATGGTGGTGTTCTCGCACTATCCCGCAGATCCGCGGCCCCGCCGCGCTGCTGAAGCGCTGCTCAAAGAGGGCATGCAGATCGATCTGATTTGTGAGGGAGACGAGAAGCAGCCAAAGAGTGAAGTGCTGGATCAGCTCCGGATCAAACGGATTCCGATCAAGCATCGCCGCGGCAGCGCTCTCTCGTATGCCTATCAGTACTTCGCGTTTATTTTTGTCTCCGCCGCCATCTTGGCATGGCGCACACTGCGACGCCGCTATGATCTCGTCTATGTGCATAACATGCCCGACATTCTTGTCATGTGCGCATTCGTGCCCAAACTATTCGGCGCCAAAGTCATTCTCGATCAGCATGACCCCATGCCTGAACTGATGCGGACGATCTTTGGGATGGAGGAGAACAGCTTTGCCGTCCGGGTAATTCGCCGCCTGGAAAAGTGGAGCATCGCACGCGCGAATCTGGTGATCACCGTCAACGTCGCCTGCAAGCGGATCTTTTCCGAACGCAGTTGTCGCGCTGACAAAATCGGCGTGGTGATGAACGCGCCCGACGGAGACATCTTTCCCTTTCGCGTGGCGCGCTCCTATCCGCTTCGCAGATCCGGCGAACCGATCGTGCTGATGTATCACGGATCGCTGGTGGAACGGAACGGGCTGGAGTTGGCCGTCAATGCGCTGGCCCTGATTCACGAGTCAATCCCAACGGCCGAACTCCGGGTTTACGGCCGCAGTACGCCCTATCTTGAGCAAGTAATGGACAAGGCCCGCAGCCTGGGCCTGGAAGGCAAGGTCCGCTACCTTGGATCGAGAACGCTGGAACAACTTGTCCCCGAGATCGAAGCTTGTGACGTGGGCGTCATTCCCAATCAGCGCAACACCTTCACCGATATCAACACGCCGACGCGCATCTTCGAGTATCTGGCGCTCGGCAAGCCGGTGATCGCTCCCAGCACCCAGGGAATCCAGGACTACTTCGACCCGGAATCCCTGCTCTACTTCGAGTCGGGCAATGCCCCAGACTTGGCGCAGAAGATGTTATATGCGGCCACGCATCCCGCCGAGGCTCGTGACCTTGCCATGCGGGGGCAGCAGGTCTATCGTGCGCATTCCTGGCAACAGGAGCGGGAGACCCTTGTTGGGTTGGTGGCCGGATTACTCAAAAAAGATAACGCGGCTCAATCTCCGGTTCGTCCGCTGTAACTGAAGATTCCGCGGCCGCAGTTCCAGGGAACACACGAAGGCAGCATCCGGTTTTTCAGAAGAGAGCGATAGCATGATCGGTGTCAGGGCAGACTCGTCCGAGCACGCTGTTATTGCGGAGTTCTTCGAGTTATTCAAGACTCCGTGGGAGTTTTATCGGGAGGGTCAGTCCTACAATGTGCTGCTCTCGACGGGGAACCAAAACCCGGAGGGGGGATCGGCGAAGCTGGTTCTGCTCTATGCTGGTCGGAAAGTCTTGTTCGACTCTCAAAAGAAGATTGGAATCGCCTCTCGAAAAAGCAATTGTGTGCTTGCCTACAAAGGGACGCGTGTCCCGATCTACGGGGACTGCATCGCCTTTCAAGAAAAGGGTGCGGGGCTGCTGGTGGACGAAGAATCTCACCGGTCGGCGATCAATCGGCAGCAGGATTCAGGCCGGACAGTCATGCGCATTGGCTACGACCTGTTCGGCGAGATTCGCACCTTGCTGACGGTTGGACAGCCGGTGGCATACGCCGCGATCCCGACACTGGACCTGCACATCGCGCTTATGCGAGACCTGATTGTAGCCAGTGGGGTTTCGCTGATCGAGGTTCCTCCGGTCCCCGATGGATACTCGTTCATTGCCTGCCTCACTCACGACGTGGACCACCCTTCGATTCGCAGGCATAAAGCCGACCACACGGCGCTCGGGTTCCTGTATCGTGCCGTGTTTGCGTCTACAGGCAATTTTCTTCGCGGGCGACTGCCCTTGAGCACTTTGCTGACGAACTGGGCCGCGGCTTTCAAACTGCCCTTTGTGCATGTGGGCCTGGCGAAAGATTTCTGGCGCGGGTTCGTGGGTCGCTACCTGGAAGTCGAAAAGGGACTTAGCTCGACCTTCTTCGTGATTCCGTTCGAGAACGATCCAGGAAGAACCCCCGATGGTCCGGCGCCATCATTTCGTGCGTCTCGGTATGGCGCGGACGATATCGCCGACTTGCTCCAGCAAATGAGCGAGGCAGGCTGCGAAGTCGGGTTACATGGGATCGATGCGTGGTGCGACAGCGCGAGGGCTCATGAAGAACTCAAAGAGATCGGGCGCATAATCGGTGCGGCAACGGCCGGAGTACGCATGCACTGGCTCTACTATGACCAACTGTCGCCTGCCGTTCTGGAACAGGCCGGGGCAGTCTATGATTCGACCTCCGGCTATCGAGAGACGGTGGGATATCGAGCAGGCACAACACAGGTGTTCAAGCCGCTCCGGGCTGCACGGTTGTTGGAACTGCCACTGCATGCGATGGACACTGCCTTGTTTTACCCGGCTTATCTTGGGCTGTCCAGCCACCAAGCAAAGGGCCTCCTCGATCGGATGGTAGGCAATATGGTCGAACTTGGCGGATGCATGACGACCAATTGGCATGATCGGAGTCTCGCCCCGGAGAGAATGTGGGGCGCCTGTTACCGCGAGTTGATTGCGGAGTTGAAAGAGCGCAAGGCGTGGTTTGCGACGGCGGGGCAGGCAACCTCCTGGTTTCAGAAGCGCCGGGCAGTCAAGTTTGGATCCGGCGATGCCGGCCCGCATGGTGCCAGCTTGGGGGCCGCACTTGCACCTGAAGACGCTTTGCCCGGTCTGCGATTGCGTGTCCATAATGTGCAGGAATCAAGCAAACTCGGCACGCGCGGGCAGGTCGGATACCTGGATATCGTCTTCGATGAAAGCGTCGACAGCCGCACGTTGTGTGGCGTGGGCAAATGACGTATGCAGCGGAAGTGAGAAGCTAGCTGGAACCACAAATTGTGATTGAACAGGGGCGAAATAGAGGAGGCCATGGAAAAAACCGAACCTATGTACGAGAAGTTTCTCGATGAATACGTCTCTGAAGATGCGGTGCGTAAGTACACCACGCAGACGGCGGGCTACGGGATCACTCACCTGCTGCGCAATGATTACGCGCGGATTTACCTCGATGTTGTGGATAAATATTTGCGTCCGAGCACGGGGCGGCCACTGCGGCTTCTGGAGTTCGGCTGCGGCGGGGGGATGAACATCACTCACTTGGTATCCGTTTTGGAGAAGAAGAAAATTCCCGTGGAATATGCGTTCGGGACGGATTTTTCTCCCCGCTTGGTGGAGGTTGCGGGAGAGGAGGCCAAAGCTTCTCTCCCCTCCAGGCTTGCGGGTAAGCTGAGCTTTCATGTGGCACGCAATGAGAAGTTGGTGGAGGACCTGGCTGCGAGCCTGAGACTGGGCGAAGACCGGGTGGGCCCCTTCGACCTCATCATAGGAGTCAATACCTTCCGGTATTGCCATCGCCTTGGCAAGGAAGCTGACTGTGCCAGTGACATCTATCGCCTGCTGCGCCCGGGCGGGGTATGCATCAACATCGACATGAACAGTCGCTTCCCCGCGTTTCGAAGCCGGCTGCGGAGTTCGGATCAGACTGCGGATGAGTGCTATCTGCCCTCGCTTGCGGAGTATGCCTCTCCGTTTGAGAACGCCGGATTCGAGATCATTGCCAAGAAGAACTTCTGCTGGATTCCGCACTCGGCCGGTCGTGCTCTAACGCTCGCCTGCCGGCTCATGAGCCCGTTGTTGAATCTTGTGGCGCGCAGCCGTGCCATGCGATCGCTTGTGGTTGCCCGGAAGCCCGCCTGAGCCCCTGCGATTCGGGAGCTGATCGAAAGGAATCGTTGATGGCCAAACAGGCAATCCTCGTCTGCGACGGCGGCCTCGCGGGAGAGCAACTCCGTCTCGCCCGCATTCTCGACTTCTTTGGCGTGCCTTGGAAGAGCATAGAGGTCGCCAAACCGCCGGGCGCGGAGGCAGGTGCCGAGGAGCAGGTTTGGTTTGGCACAACTGAGACGGTGGCGGCAGCGCTCGAGCAGACCCAAGGGCATGCTTTACCGACTGCACTCTACGTCTACATGAGCCGTGATCGCGGCGCCAGCGAGCGTGGGCTACAGTCTCTGTGCGGGAGCTCGGACATCCGGTTGCGGCAGGCCCCGGCGGGCGATTTGAGGCTGCGTGTATCACCCGAATTGGCCGCGGTGGCTGGGCCAATGGCTGGTGTTGAAGTTCAGGTGCAACTGAGACAGGAAGACGCCATTCTGCAAGGTGCACCCGCGCAAGGGCCGGTGTTTGACACGGTCCTGTCCGCCGGAGACGATCCGGTGTTTGTTCGGCTGATGCAGAGAGGCATTCCGACATTCGTCTGCGCAAGCTCGTATATGCCCGACATCGACCAGGCGGTTGGAGCGGGCTTCTACGACATAAAAGACCACTTCTGCTCAGCCGTGCCCTTGGTGATGTTCATCCGGCTGATGTTCAAAGATGTTGCGTGGGAGCCCGCGGAACTCGGCGCTTGCCTGATCATCGACGATCCGCTCTTGCGAGCGCGCTACGGGGCTTGCGACTTTCGCCTGCTGCGCAATCTTATGCGGCAGTATGGGTTCACAACCAATATCGCCTTCATTCCGTGGAACTGGCGCCGCACATCGCCGCATGCCCGCGATTTTTTCGGAAGCGAGCCGGGAAGCTTCTCGGTTTCGGTTCATGGGTGTGACCACATCGGAGCCGAATTTGGAAGCACCTCGCCGACGGTTCTGAATGCCAGAGCCAGGCTGGCTCAATCCCGCATGCGCAGTCACGGGGGCAGGACCGGCATTCATCACGATCCCGTCATGGTGTTTCCGCAGGGGGTGTTTTCATCCGTGTGCCCGAAGGTGCTCAAGCGGAACGGATTTCTTGCAGCGGCCAATACCGAGATCGTTCCCACTGACTCCGCCGGCGTCCAGACATGTATACGGGATGTTTGGGATGTCGCGATGATGAGATACGGTGACTTTCCGATTTTTACCAGGAGATATGCGCACCACGGGGTGGAGAACTTTGCTTTCGATTGTCTGCTGGGCAAGCCCTGCTTGATCGTGGCTCATCATGAATTCTTCAAGGACAATTGCGCGGGACTTATCGATCTGCTTGAAAAGCTCGACTCTCTGAACTGCAATCTAAGCTGGCGGCCGCTTGGAGATGTAATGCGGAGAGCCTGTCGACGCCGCTTCAATGAAGCGGGTGTTGAAGAGGTCGAGATGTACGGCAACGAATTGCTTCTCGATAACCCCTTCGACCGGGAGTTGAAGGTTCTGGTACAGAAGAGGGAAGCCGAGCCCGATGTTGTCGCCGAAGTGCGGTGCGATGATCAACCCATTTCGTGGACCAGCAAGGCCGGTCACATTGTCTTTGCGGAAAGAGTTGGCCCGCGCAGCGAAAAGCGTTTCCAGGTTCTTTATCGAGAACAGGCCGAGGTCGCGGCCGCGCATCGGTCTTTGCGCTTTGAACTGAAGGTGGCTTGCAGGCGGATTCTCTCAGAATTCAGAGACGAATTTCTTTCCAGAAGCGGCTACCTAAGCAGCACCGCTACCGCCCTGAAGACCATACTCACGGGGGCCAGGTAGGACAAGTCGGGTCAAAGTGTTGCAGAAACATGTCCGGCGTTCCAGGAATAGATTTCCCCAAGAGCCACGGTGGAGTTGAACAGTTCAACTGGATCTGAAGCAGGTAAAAGACGTGCGGAGCCTCCAGTCCCTCAGCGGCATGGGCTCGCGTTTTACCGGCATACGGCTCCACCCTCCCGCCAACAAGGACGGTCCGACCTTCTCAAAGGAGCGCGCGATGAAAACGGAGAGCCAAGTAATAGAGTTACCGGCTGAAAGAGGAATGATTGCTGTCCAATCTCCGGAGCTATCCATCATCGTGCCCACGTTCAATGAGCGAGATAACGTCTTGGAAGTCGTAAATAGACTTGAGACGTGCCTCAGCAAAAACAGCTGGGAGGTCATATTTGTTGATGACGATTCGCGCGATGGAACGGCCGCGCGAATTCGCGAGATCGCGCAACATAACCCGCGCGTGCGCTGTGTGCAGCGGATTGGGCGGCGCGGCCTCTCGTCGGCATGTGTGGAAGGAATGATGGCAAGTTCGGCGCCGTACCTCGCTGTTATGGATGCGGATTGCCAGCATGATGAGAGTGTATTACCGCGGATGCTCGATATCTTGAAAGCGGAGGACGCCGACGTTGTTGTCGGTAGTCGATATGTGGACGGCGGTGGAATCGGGGGGTGGAATGCATCCCGGGCCAAAATGAGCCGGTTTGCGACCCGCCTCAGCCGCACGGTCATCAAGCAAAACCTGTCCGATCCAATGAGCGGTTTCTTTGCACTGCGTCGGAGTGTTTTGGAACTCGCCGTACACCGCCTCTCAAATATTGGCTTCAAGATCCTTTTGGACCTGATTGCTTCGTCTCCGCAGCCGCTCCGATTGAGGGAAACACCTTACACCTTTCGCGTTCGGCACGCCGGGGAGAGCAAGTTGGATAGCCAGGCAGTGTGGGGCTACGTCATGTTGCTTGCCGATAAGCTCGTGGGCCATATCGTGCCGGTTCGGTTGGTGGCCTTCAGTTTGGTGGGAGCGGTTGGCGTATTTGTGCACTTTGCGGTGTTGTCAACGCTCTTTGGGGTGCTGTCGACGCCCTTTCGCTACAGCCAGGCTGCTGCCACAATCGCAGCCATAGCAAGTAATTTCGCATTGAACAATGTCCTAACCTATCGGGATATGCGGCTCAGAGGGTGGAAATGGATCAAGGGCTTCGTATCGTTCGGGCTCCTATGTTCTCTTGGTGCGCTTGCTAACGTCGGCATCGCGTCCTATCTGTTCAAGCGCGATACCTTCTGGGCCCTTGCTGCCATAGCCGGCATCGTCGTCGGAGCGGTGTGGAACTACTCCGTGACGTCTTTTTACACTTGGAGCAAAGAAGGGCGCGGGCCTCGGAGTTAATCAACTGCGAGTGAGTTCGTCAGTCTGAGCAAGCCGATCAATTCAATCCAGGAAAGCGGCGGTTGCATGACAACAGAAACACAAAAGCCAGTGTCTGAAGGCGTTACGCGCAAGACGATATTGGTCGTTCTCTCGGTTGCGCTCCTGATAAATGCTGGAGTGCTTTTTGTCGCCTTGCCGCTTCTAGACGGACTCTTGACGCTGAAATACAGCGTTCGCTTCCTCGATCTATACGATCTCATCGGGAACAATCTTGCGCATGGGAACGGGTATCGCATCGAAGCAGGCATGGGCGAGACTCTGATGCGGGAGCCAGGCTACCCTTTGTTTCTTGCTCTGGTATTCAAGATCGCCGGTTACCACATCGAAGCGGCTCGGCTTGCCAATCTGCTTCTTGCGTTTGGCGCAGGCCTGTTGGTGATGCGTTTGACAGAAAAAATAACCGGAGACAAGACGACCGCGCTCGTCGCGACTGTTCTGTTCTTGTTCTACCCCGGCATCCTGATCGCCGAGGCGCGGGCTGGAGTTGAAATCAGTTTTATAGCTGTATTGATGCTATTCATGCTCTTTCTCTATCAGGCAGTTGAAAAGGGGAATGTGTGGCGTTATCTGGTCGCCGGCGCACTCCTTGGCGCAGCGACCCTGGTAAGAAGCGAAGTATTGTCCTTCCCACTGTTTCTCTTGATCTATCTGGTCTTGACCGCGAAGGTAGCGCGCGAGCGGCTGCAAGCCTTCGTGAGAGTCGCGGCTCTGTCGCTCGGTGTGGTGGTTGTTATTTCACCTTGGGTTGTACGCAATTACATTCTGACCAAGGAGATTGTACCGACCGCAAGCGTGGCGGGCGTGGCTGCCCAGGAGGGGCTTTTCACCTGCCACCAGCTCTTGCCAGGTAGGGACTTCTGGACAGTGCAAGACGATGCTGGAAACGTACGCGCGCAGTTGGCCAGCCAACTCGGTGTCCCGTTCGAAGGTCGCTACTACTATCAGTTCTTCTATACCCCAACGGACGAACTCAAGTTCAATCGAGTTCTACTTCACAAGACCGAAGCCGAATATGCCAGAGACCCGATGCTTCTGGCCACATGCGGCGGGAAAAATTTCTTCTTCAACTTCTGGTTCCTCGGCAAGACCTGGAAGGCGACGTGGCTGAACATCGCCTTGCAGTTGCCACTGCTTGTCTTGGCCATCGGCGGCTCTATCCTGCTGTGGAGACGCTGTCAGTTGAAGAATGCCGGACTTGTGTTGACGCTCATTTTGTACGTCCCGGCAGTTCACGCGCCAATTATCGCTCATGCGCGTCACAGTATGGTGATCGTGCCTTTCCTGGCGATTCTCGCCAGTGTCACACTCGTTTGGATGTGGACCGCGCGGAGAGCACACGTGTTGAGGACGCCGGGGGAAGTCAACCCAATGCCTGAAGAGCGCCTGGTGTAACCAGGATAGTGGACGGACAAAAATGGGCCCATCGTCTGTACTGTTGCTCGGCATCGCGGGGGTGGCCGGCCTCTTTTACCTTGACCGTGATCGTTCCACACGCTCGTCAAAGGCCCTGTGGCTGCCAGTCATCTGGCTTTGGATCAACGGATCGCGGCCGCTTTCCGTTTGGCTCGGTACCAACATGGCGAGCGAATCGGGTTCTCAACTTCCGGCAACAAGCTCGCTCGACCAGCTTGTTGCCGCGCTCTTAATGCTCCTTGGCGTGATCACTATCATACGCCGCCGCACAAACATCGGCGCTTTGCTGAAAGCGAACTGGGCGATAACACTCTATTTTTCTTATAGCCTGGTTAGCCTGCTTTGGTCGGATTTTACCGGTTGGGGTTTCAAGCGGTGGATCAGGGCGTTGGGAGAATTGGTGATGGTGCTGGTGGTCGTTACGGATCCCCAGCCAACTGCCGCTCTCAGGCGCCTGATCTCCCGCGTGGGCTTCGTCCTGCTGCCTGCCTCTGTCCTTCTGATCAAGTACTTCCCAAATCTGGGCCGAGGATATGATCAGTGGGGCTTGCAGATGAATACGGGGGTCACGAGCAACAAGAACATTCTCGGCGTCATAACGTTCGTCATCGCGTTGGGGGCGGTATGGCAGGTAATCGTCCTCCTGCGGAAAAAGAAGCTGCCCGATCGCAACAAGCGCTTGCTGGCTCAGTGCACCTTGTTGCTCTTCGGCATAAACGTCTTGTATTTGGCTCACTCGGCTACATCCGGGGCGTGCTTCGGCCTCGGAGCAGGGTTGATGCTGGTGCTCGATTTGTCTGTGTTCAAGCGCCGCCCGGCCGCTGTTCATGTACTTGTTGTGACCTTGCTGCTCAGCAGCGGACTCATTCTCCTACTGGGCGGTGAGGGCCAAGCTACGAAGGCATTGGGAAGGAAGCCGGACCTGACGGGACGAACGGCGGTCTGGAAGGTTGTGATTCCCATGGCGCCGCACCCCCTCGTTGGCGCTGGCTTTGAGACGTTCTGGGTGGGGCCTCGCGCAGAAGCTGTGAGCAGCAAATTGGGTTTCACCAACGAGTCGCACAATGGCTACATTGAGGTGTACGTGAATCTGGGCTTGGTCGGTGTAGGCCTGATCGCCCTGATGCTTGTGCATGGTTATCGCCGAGCGGTGGTCGCTTATCATCGCGATCCGGCCACCGGCGCCTTGCTGGCAGCCTACGTGATGGCAGCCGCTACTTACAGCATCTCTGAAGCAGGCTTTAGGATGCTCGGCCCAATGTGGTTCTTCCTCGTGCTGGCAGTGGTAATGGCAAACAGGATAGCTGAAGCCAGCAAGGTTCGGTCACAGTTGTCTCAAAAAGTGGTGGGTCAGCCGTCTTTGTTGGCGACTACGGCCCGACCGTAGAGCATAAGGATCTCGTTGTAGCCCAGCTGGCCAGCCCAAGGAAGGGGAAGCGAAGCATGGAGATTTGCGGTAGGGGAGCGGTCGTTGAAGGAAAATTGATTCGGATCGCTCGCCTCGATGCGGAAGGGTACGATTTTCTGGATGATCCGGAGGCTGCGGTGAGTGCGCTACGAAAGTGTAAAACCCGCATTGACCTTTTTACGTTCACTCAGAAACTGTCCGAGACGTCGCCGAAATATAACTATCCAATGGAATGGGATAACATAGCCGATCTCCCCGTTTCTACCTTCGACCACTGGATGACACGGCAGATTGACTTCAAGGTTAGAAACAAGGCCAGGAAAGCCGCGAAAAGCGGCGTCGCCGTGCTGGAGGTCCCCTTCGAGGAAGATTTAGTGAAGGGGATATCCGCCATTTATAACGAATCTCCGGTTCGCCAGGGAAAGCGCTTCTGGCATTATGGCAAGGACATTGATGCTGTGCGCAGAATGAACAGGACCTTTCTGGAGCGAAGCATCTTTCTTGGAGCGTTTTTCGAGGGGAGCTTGATCGGCTTTGTGAAGCTTGTCACCGATGAGGATAAAGGCCAGGCTGGCCTCATGCAAATTGTCTCTATGATCAGGCATCGGGACAAGGCTCCGACAAACGCATTGGTCGCCCAAGCCGTCCAGTCGTGCGCCGATCGGGGCATTGCGCATCTATGGTATGCGAATTTCTCCTACGGGCAAAAGCAACAAGATAGCCTGGCCGATTTCAAGCGGCACAATGGGTTCCAGAAAGTTGATGTGCCCAGGTATTATGTGCCGTTGACTGCCGTGGGGCGGGTTGCCCTGAGGCTGGGCCTTCATCACAAAAAGATCGATTGGGTTCCCGAGCCGCTTGCTGCCGTCTACCGCAGAATTCGTAGCTCGTGGTATGCACGAAAATTCTCAGGCCTCCAGGATGCGTAGGGGGCGGCCCGCATGTGTGGTGTTGCCGAGTTCAGACGTGCCATCTTAAACCCCCGATGGAAGCAGGATACTAGCCATGCCAGGATTAGTCGGATGCGTAACGCGTCTTCCGCGTAAACGTGCGGAGGCAGAGGTCAGGCGAATGACGGAGACTCTGCTTCACGAGGAGTTCTATGTGGCGGGCACATGGGCCAACGAATCTCAGGGTGTGTACATCGGATGGGTTGCGCGCAAGAATTCCTTCTGCGACAAGATGCCGCTGCGAAGCGAGCGGGGGGATGTGTCACTTGTGTTCTCCGGAGAGGAGTTCCCAGAGCCGGGCACGGCCCTGCGGATGAAGTCGCGAGGCCATGAACTTGACGTGGATGGGCCGTCCTATCTGGTTCATCTCTACGAAGACGACTTAGCGTTCCCGGCAGCATTGAATGGGCGATTTCACGGGCTGGTGACAGATCGCAATCGGGGAACCGCGGTGCTCTTCAACGACCGCTTCGGGATGCACAGGGTCTACTACCACCAGTCTTCCGACGCCTTTTATTTCGCCGCTGAAGCCAAGGCGATTCTGGCCGTGCGTCCTGAACTCGGGCGGATGGATTCCCGAGGGCTCGGAGAGTTTGTTTCCTGCGGCGCTGTGCTGGAGAACCGGACGCTCTTCCAGGGCATCCATGTGCTGCCTCAGGCCTCGGCGTGGACCTTTCGCAACGGATCACTCGAGCAGAAGCATACGTACTTCGCCCCAAGAGAATGGGAGGAGCAGGAAAAGCTCGATTCGGAGACCTATTACCAGGAGCTGCGAGAGACGTTTACGCGGAACCTGCCCCGGTATTTTGCCGGCCAGGAGAGAATCGGAATGTCCCTGACGGGCGGCCTGGACACCCGCATGATTCTGGCCTGCCGGGAGCCGGCTCCGGGATCGCTCCCTTGCTACACCTTCGGCAGCATGTTTCGTGAGAACCAGGACGTGCGCGTGGCGCGACGCGTGGCGGAGACCTGCAGGCAGTCCCACAAAGTTCTTACCGCTGGCCAGGAGTTTCTTTCGCAATTTCACCACTACGCCGAGCGGGCAGTGTACCTCACCGACGGATGCGTGGACGTGGAGCGGGCCCCGGACCTCTATCTCAACGAGAAGGCGCGCGAAATTGCTCCGGTCAGGATGACGGGAAACTATGGCGGGGAAATCCTGCGCGGGGTTCGCGCGTTCAAGCCAGTGGATCCGGCCGCAGGGCTGTTCTGTCAGGAGTTTCTTGTCGATGTTCACCGGGCAGCAAAGACTTATGCCGAGGTCATTCAAGGCGATTCGGTTTCCTTTGCCGCCTTCAAACAATGTCCCTGGTATCTCCATGGTGTGCTCGCGCTGGAGCAGACGCAGCTCACCATGCGATCGCCATACCTTGACAATGACTTTGTCCGTACCGTCTTTCGTTCGCCAGCTTCAGCGCTCGCCAGCAACGATGTCTCCATGCGGCTCGTGGCCGATGGCAATCGCGTCCTGTTTAGCATCCCGACGGACCGCGGTCTGATGGGGGATCGGAGAGGCATCTTGGACGCAGCATCGCATCGCCTCCTCGAATTCCTCTTCAAGGCCGAATACGCGTATGACATGGGGATGCCGCAATGGCTGGCGCGGCTTGATCATACTCTTTCACCTCTTCACCTGGAGCGGGTGTTTCTAGGGCGGCACAAGCCCTTTCATTTCAGGGTCTGGTACCGCGATGCTCTGGCAGGGTATGTGCGGGAGATCTTGCTCGACCCGCGTAGTCTCTCGAGGCCATATATCGACCGAAAAGCGGTCGAGACTGCGGTCCGAGGGCATCTTAAAGGAGATCGGAATTACACGACGGACATTCACAAGTTACTGACCCTGGAAGTCGTGCATCGTCTCTTCCTGGATGGTTCAGAAGCCCGCGGCTGCAGCGAAGGCGCGTGGACTGCGGCAGTTGTTGGGACAGCGCGTTGAAGCGAACGGCCCGCACGCTGGCGGGTCACGGGATCGGACGCAGACCAGAAAAAGTGTGGCTTCCAATGCCATTGTGATGGGTTGCCGAAGGCCTCCAGAGCCACGCAAGAGCACCCAGACGTGCCTGCGTTTGTCTCGGCGGCCAAAGGCCTTAGCTAGGATTGGGTGGAAAATCACTATGTTTGGACTCAAAAGAAGCCTGCAGAAATCGCTTGCGCATCTGGGACTTTATGAGCGCGCCAAAGCTTCCTGGATCTACGACTTCTACTGGACATTCGCAGACAGGAAAATCATCGACGACAGGCGTTGCGAACTGGAGTTCTATCGAGGGCTTCTAGGCGGATTTCGCGAAGGAGACTTGATCTTTGACGTGGGAGCCAACCTGGGGTATAAAACTCAGATATTCCTGCGGATGGGTGCAAGAGTCGTCGCCGTGGAGCCTGATGAAAGCTGCCAAAAGATTCTAAGACAGAAGTTTCTCGAACACCGGTTGAGAAGCAGGCCCCTGGTCATCGTCGGCAAGGCCGTGAGCGACACCAACTCCACTGTGACCATGTGGATTGATGCGCCCGGCTCGGCCATCAACACTCTCAGTCAGAAATGGGCCGAGGCCTTGAAGGGCGATGACGAGCGGTTCGGACATCACCTGGGCTTTGAGAGCAGCAAGAATGTTGAAACCGTTTCGATGGAGCAGCTCATCGCGGAACACGGTTTGCCGTTCTTCGTCAAGATCGACGTTGAGGGCTACGAACTGAGCGTTTTGCAGGGCATGAAGCAGCCCGTTGCCTACCTATCGTTCGAGGTGAATCTTCCTGAATTCAAGCCCGAAGGATTGGAGTGCGTCCGAGTGCTGGGGCGTCTGACTCAGAGCGGGGAATTTAACTATACGCCTGACTGCCGGCGCGGGCTGCAGCTGAAGAGATGGGTTCCAGCGGACGAGTTCTTGACAGTTCTTGATTCCTGTACCGACGCCAGCATCGAGGTCTTTTGGAAAACCCCGATGCGAGAAACGTAATCGGAATCCACGCCGCATTCATGCAAAGCCATCGTTTCAGGAATGGTTCTCGCTGCGCTGCTGTGCCGCTTCCTGCCAGATAGTCGGCAAGAGGCGGCACAGACCCCAGGTTACGAAAGGCCACGGGCCAACGTTATTTCGGAGTCGTCGGAACGGATGGCTTAGCTGTTGTCTTGCTCTTTGTTTGAGTAGTCGTAATTGTCTGTACCACCGCCTGAGGATTTGCCGGAGAGCTTGGTCCCATGAGATCGAGTGGGTGCGGGTAGGTATAGGGGGTATAGGCGAGCGTCCACGTATTTCTGGCCGAACAAATGTAGAACTTGTTCGCATCCGTCGCCCAATAGCCGACTTGGGGCGTGCAGGTGGTAGGAATGGCCGCATATGTACCACTGCCGGTTCCCGCAGTGGCGTTGAATGAAGATGGCTCATCAATGTTCGGGAGTTGCAGATAGTAATCCACGTTTTCCGTGATTACGACAGGGGCATAGTTCGACCAGTAGTGATCGGGCTCTTGAGGCACTGGATTGACGGTATTCGTCCATGTGTAAACCGGATCGGGCGCCTGATGGGGCCAAGCCCCGTTATACGTGCTGCATCCAGCACTGGAATTACACTTTGTTGGGAAGAACCCAGACAGCAAATCTCCGGCTCCAACTCCAATTGCGTCGATGCATTGATGGCCGGTGGAGGCTCCATTCTGGTCCCAGGGGCTCGGTCCATAGCTCGTCCCACAGTAGCCCCACCCATTGGCCGAGGTAGCCTGCGTGTAAGTTGCTGTGTTGGTTCTAGGTATGTCCGCCTCCACAAGAGTAACAAAACCCGTGACCGTGTTGCCCCAGATGTATCCGGTTCCGCTTTCCATCATCAGCAAAAAAGGACTCATGTCTGAAATAGGGGTGCTGGAATACGTGAAGCTGTTTTCATAAATCTCCTGGGCACGACAACCGCGTCCGTCTCCGCCACTCGTGCCATGGGTCTGAAGCATTACATGATAGCCCACAGCGTTGTAACGGAAGACGTATCTTCCTGCGCGGGAACAATCGTACGCGAATATATGATATGCACTCGCACTGGGCACCGTCTGAAAGTTATTGAGCTCCGCAAACATGAATTGGCTGGTTCCGAAGTGGTCTGTGTCGTTCCAGGACCCATTGCCATTGTTTGAAGAGTCACCGGCCCACATGCCTGACTGGAAACGGATCATGTTCTCATCGGCAAAACTACCGTCGAATTGGTTATGGTCAATAACCCCTTCTACCGCTCCAGATGGGTTCAGGTCCACGTTGTTGTTTTGATTGAAATGGTTGTGGTCGATGCGCACCGATGTTGATGTCCCAGTGACAATGACCACTCCATTTCCGTTAACGCTCGCATTGCTGGAACTGTAGGTGAAGGCAATTCCTGTCAGGCGGAAGGTCTTTCCCGCAATTGTCACGACGGTGAGGACTGGATTACTTCCCGTATTGTCCTGGATGATGGTGTTATCGGTTCCTGTCCCGGCGATGGAGGATGCACTGTAAGAAACTGCGCCGGCCCCTTGCAGAGTGAAAGAGTTCTTCTGCGTATAAGAAAGTGGCGTCGTCCATGTGCAGTTACCCGCTGGCACAACCACCGTGGTTCCATCCGTGTTGATGCTGGAAAGAGCCTTCGCGACGTCGCTCTCATTGCACGTGGCCGCGGTAATGGTCTGTGCCTCTGCCACGGAAAGGGTGCTCATGAGAAGCCCGAAGAGCACATACTTCATGATTCTTGTCATTATTTCTCCTCCTCACGGGGAAATGTCATCCAGAGATGGCCTCCGCGGGCCGATGCGTCTCCCTATCGTGATTTCAGATTACGCCAAACCGCCATCGGGAAGATGTCCTCTCGGAACATATCGACTGAACGCAGGCGCAGCGCGAAGGTACCTGTGGAACGTATCCCAAGGGCGTTCTTGCGATTACCGAGGTAACACAAATTCTTCGGGAAATGACCGATTGTATTTGCCGGAAGACGGCGGGACGTCGGAATTGTGTTGGGATGTCGGATGGGGCGTTCGCCGGACTGACCGTGACGATCCCATCATGCGCCTGAGAGCTTCAGAAAACCGCTCGGGACAATGCGCGGTTAGTTGCTTGAGAACAAATGTTTGCGGATGGAAGGTGTGGCTGTGAAACCCTTGGTCTCAATTGTGATTCCTGCTTACAACGCCGAGCGGACGATCGCTCACACGATCCAGTCCGCTCTTGCCCAAACCTGGCAGCCCACAGAGATCATCGTGGTGGACGACGGCTCCACGGATAGTACTGCAGAGTTGGCGCGGCGCTTTGGCCCAAGGGTCAAAATGGTATCCACTGAGAACCAGGGCCTTTCGGCAGCGGTGAACCTCGCCTATGGGATGAGCCATGGGGACTACATTCAGGAGTTGGACTCAGACGATCTTCTGGCGCCGGACAAGATCGAGCGGCAACTTGCGGCGCTGCGGGAAGGGGACAGCAAACGAATCCTACTGTCCTCTCCCTGGGCGCCCTTCTATTATCGAACGCGTCACGCCCAGCTTATTCGCAATTCCCTGTGGCAGGATCTATCGCCCGCTGAGTGGATGCTGAGGAAGATGAGCGAAAATCTGCACATGCAAAACGCAACCTGGCTGGTGAGCCGGGAGTTGGCAGAGGCCGCAGGGCCTTGGGACACGCGGCTCCATTACGATCAGGATGGCGAGTATTATGCCCGCGTTCTGCAGGCTTCCGAAGGCACCCGCTTTGTTCCTGAAACGGGGATTTTCTACCGGGCTACCGGCATGGGCAGCATCAGCTACATCGGCACCTCGAATAAGAAGAAAGACTCGCTGTTGCTTTCGATGGAACTGCAGATTCAGTATCTGCGGTCGATTGAAGAAAGTGAGCGTGTGCGAAAGGCCTGCTTGATTTATCTGCAGAATTGGTATGGATCGTTCTGTCCAGAGCGGCCGGATCTTATGGCAGAAATGCAGCGTTTGGCTGCCGAGCTTCAAGGACATCTGGAGGAACCTCGTCTGCGTTCCAAGTACGCATGGATGAAGCCAGTGTTTGGATCGGGAACCGCAAAATGGGCACAGATGGCCGTTCCACAGATCAAGGCTTCCTGCTTGAGAAGTCTCGACAAGGCCATGTACCGGCTCGAGACTCGAGGCGCTCCGCTGGCAATGCCACCGGCCATGGATGCCGGTCAAAGAGATTGAGTCAGCATCGTCGCAACAAACTCCTCGGCTAAAGTCCTCCGGGACGGCCGCTCTGCAACCATCCAGAACGCGAGAGGAGACAGCTTGGCTTCTTCCGACCAACAATTGACTGCATTGTCCGGTGGCGAAGCGACTGAAGCGCCGTATACACGCGAGTTTTTTGACACGATTCGAGGCGCATCACGGCGCTCCGCTCTCGCAGTGGCGCCTCTGGTCCTTGACCTGGTCCATCCGAAATCGATCGTGGACGTGGGATGCGGGGACGGGACGTGGCTTTCCGTGTTTCGAGGCCTGGGCATCAGCGATACGGCTGGACTCGACGGCGAATATGTCGACCGTCGGCAGCTTCAAATTCCGTGCGATC
>Ga0224528_1000371_pt1 | contig 35742 bp, 29 predicted proteins | sample CBST25metaG_2_FD_179888 | JGI IMG/M metagenome (GOLD analysis project Ga0224528, IMG submission 179888) | Peat soil microbial communities from Stordalen Mire, Sweden - C.B.S.T25 | ecosystem: Environmental > Terrestrial > Soil > Wetlands > Peat | place: Sweden: Norrbotten County, Stordalen Mire...
GCATAGGCCATGACGGGCGGCGGAGGGGGCGCGTAGGCGTACTCGGGTTGAGGTTGCGGCTCTGGTTGAAATTGCGGCTCGGGCTGGGGTGCGTAGGCGTTTTCGGGGGCGGGCTCCTGATCGGGCATGGGTCCGGAAGGCGGCTCATTTTCCGCGGTTGGACGGTGGGTGAGGCCGTACGGATCCTGTGTCGGAGGCTGGTTGATCGGCACCGCTAGATCGTCCATCACCTTTAGAGTCAAGCGCGTTTCCTCTTTCAGGGTGGGGCGCGGACCGCGCATGGGGAGCATGAGCAGGTCGACGGGCCATAGGATCGGAATCGACCAGAGCACGGCATCGCGTGTGGCATGTCCTTTGCCTAGAATGCGGCCCTGGTTGTCGACGCGGTAGCCGGGGACGTCGACGACGCGCGCGTCGATGGGAATGACGGTATCGGGCTCGACGACCATGCGGTCGAACTTCAATTGCATCCAGCCTTTGCCGACGAAGTGGCCGGGATCTTTGTAGTCTTCGAAACGCCCGACGAGGTAGCTGTTATAGGGCATCACGGATCGGCCATAGCGTTCAGAATGACCGACTTGGCAGAGGACCGGATCGCCGACGGCGGTGGTTCTGGAAGAGAGCTTGGGCTCGGAGATGGTGCAGCCGATGAGGGAGCCGGCGGGAATAAGTTTTTGGCCTGCGTCTGCGAAGAGCGGGGACGCACAGAGAGCGGAGAGGAGCACGAGCGAGGTGGGTTTCATGACACTGCCTCCAAAGAGAGTTGCCCATAAAAGCTGAAGAATCAGCGGTTTTTGAGATAGATAGTGCTTAGACGGCGAGCTTGTTAACGGCACTGACCCTGGGAGGGAGCGAAAGTTTCTGCGGAATAAAATTATTTTCTAGAAAGTGGTGACGAAAGAATGGTTTTTGCGTCTTGGGAAGAACAAGAATGCAGATTGAACAAAACCAAGAAAAATTGTGCGATCCCACCCATCGGACAAAAACAAAGACGTCCGATGGATGGGGCACCAGGCTCATGGTTTGGCGAGCGGAGGTCAAAAACACGCGAAAACGGAGCGCTTTTGAGCCGTTTTCGCGTGTTTTGAAAGCTTTTTTTCGACAAAAAAGGAGGGGGAAACGCCCCTCGCGCCGATTACACGACGAAGTATTTGGCCTGGGGGTGGTGGACGACGACGGCGTTGGTGCTTTGTTCGGGTTCGAGGAGGTAGCCCTCGGTGAGGTGGACGCCGATGTTTTCTTCGGGCTTGAGGAGGCGGAAGATCTTGGTCTGATCTTCGAGGTTGGGGCAGGCGGGGTAGCCGAAGGAGTAGCGGGAGCCGCGATACTTCTGATGGAAGAGGTCGCCGATGCGGGTCGAGTCTTCGGCTGCGATGCCGAGTAGTTCACGGGCTTGCTTGTGGGCAAACTCGGCGAGGGCCTCGGCGGTTTCGACGGAGAGGCCGTGGAGGTAAAGATACTTGGTGAAGTCGCCGGATTCGAAGAGCTTTTGGGTTTGGACGCTGGCCTCGCTGCCGATGGTGACGATGGAGAATCCGACGACATCGCGATGGGGCGCGGTGACGGGTTCGAAGTAATCGGCGATGGAGAGGCGGCGGCCCTGGGGCTGGCGGGGGAAGGTGATGCGCTCAAGTTCGCGGGAGGGATCGTCAGGATCGAAGACGATGAGATCTTCGCCCTGGCTGGCGGCGGGATAGAAGCCGATGATGGTGCGCGGCTCAAACCAACCGGCGGCCTTGACTTCTTTTTGCAGGTCGAAAAGGATGGGGCGATATTTTTCTTCGACGAGGCGCAGGTAATCGGTTTGGGCGGCGGTTTTGAGTTGCCACTGATTTTTGAAGAGTGCGGTCTCGTTGATGTACTTGAAGACTTCATCGAGGTCGTAGTCGCGGGAGACGCGGGGACCAAAGAAGGGCGGCTTCGGAATGGTAGCAACGCGCGTGACGGAGGGAGAGCGGCCGTCGGCGGTCAACTCGACCGACGTAATGTCAGCAGTTGCGGATTTGCCGCGAGCGTAGGCTTTGACGATCTTGCCCTCGGTCTCGCGCTGTTCGCGGACTTCATCATCTTTAGAGGTGAGGTCAGCCATGACGTGGAGGCCGGCGAAGGCGTCTTCCGCATAGAAGACGGGGCCGGCGTACTCTTTGCGCAAGTCTTCTTCTACATATTTGCGAGTGAGGGCGGCTCCGCCACAGACGACGGGCAGGGTCATGCCAAGACGCTCTAGATCCTGGAGAACGTACTTCATTTCGAGGGTCGATTTGACGAGGAGACCGCTCAGGCCGATGGCATCGGCGCCGATGTCGCGAGCGGCATTGATGATGGCGTCAGAGGGCTGCTTGATGCCGAGGTTGATGACGCGATAGCCGTTGTTGGAGAGGATGATGTCGACAAGATTTTTGCCGATGTCGTGGACGTCTCCTTTGACGGTGGCGAGAACCATGGTGCCTTTGCCGCCGCCATCGGATTTTTCCATCTTGGGCTCGAGATAGGCAACGGCTGCCTTCATGACCGCGGCTGAGTCGAGGACCGAAGGAAGCTGCATTTTGCGCGCGCCGAAGAGATCGCCTACAGTCTTCATGCCGTCGAGCAGGACGGTGTTAATGAGGTCGAGAGGCGTGTACGTGGTGAGCGCGGATTCGAGGGCCTCTTCAAGGGTTTGCTTGGCATCGCCCTGACCGATGGTGCGTTCGCCGCGAATGATGAGTTGCTTGAGCTTTTCATCTTGAGAGAGATTTTCGAGAGCGATTTCATCTTCTTGCACGGAGCCTTTGGCAAGCCCGGTGAAGTGAGCCATGTAGTTTTGCAAGGGCTCGCTGCCGGTGCCGCCGGCATCCTGGAAGATGAGCTTGCGGGCGAGCTCGACCTCAACGTCGGGGATTTTGTAGAGCGGATAAATCTTGGAGTAGTTGACGATGGCGGAATCGAGCCCGCGATCGACAGCCTCTTTGAGAAAGACGCTGTTGAGGACACGGCGCGCGTAGGCATTGAGTCCGAAGGAAATGTTGGAAACGCCAAGCACGGTGCGGCAATGGGGCAACTCAAGCTTGATGCGGCGCACGGCTTCGAGGGTTTCCATGCCGGCGCTGCGGTAGTCTTCCTGACCGGTGGAGATGGGCAGGGTGAGGGCGTCGAAGATCAGATCTTCTGGGCGGAGGCCGTACTTGTTGACGGCGAGATCGTGAATGCGATGGGCAATGGCAACTTTGCGATCGGCGGTGAGGGCCATGCCCTGCTCATCAATGGTGAGGGCGATAACGGCGGCACCGTAGCGACGCGCCATGGGCAGGACGAGGCTGGTGCGTTTTTCTCCATCCTCAAGATTGATGGAGTTGATGACGGGCTTGCCGGGGATGCGCTTGAGAGCTTCTTCGATGACGTTGGCTTCTGTCGAGTCAATGAGGATGGGCGCGGGGACACGAGTGGCGATCTTTTCGAGGATCGCATTCATGTAGGCCTGCTCATCTTCGCCAACGATGGCACAGCAGAGGTCAAGCATCTGCGAGCCCTCGGCAACGAGACGCTTGGCCATGGCGAGGATGCCATCGTAGTCACCGGCGCGGACCATGTTGCGGAAGTGCTCGAGGCGCGTGGTGGTGTTCATCTCTTCGGCGATGACGATGGGTTGGGCATCGGCTTCGAGAGGGAGAGACGAGAAGGCACTGGCCGCGACGGACTGCGGCTGAACGTTGCGGGGCGCGGGGGTGAGGTTGGAGACTGCCTCGCAGACGGCGCGCAGATGCTCGGGGGTGGTGCCGCAACAACCGCCGACGACCTGGACGCCGTATTCAGTGACGAAGCGGCGATGGAAGGTGGCGAGCTCGGATGGGGTGAGCTTGTAGACGGCGTGACCGCCTTCATTTTGAGGGAGGCCGGCGTTGGGCTGCACGCTGATGGGCAGGGTGGAGTTCTGGCAGAGGAAGCGGACGGCGTCGTTCATCTCGGCGGGGCCGGTGGCGCAGTTGATGCCGATGACGTCGGGCTGGAAGCTTTCGAGAACGGCGAGGGCGGCGCCGATTTCGGAGCCGAGAAGCATGGTGCCGGTGGCCTCAAGGGTGAATTGAACTTGAAGGGCAATGTTGCGGCCGGTGCCAGGAATCTTGCCGGCTTTAGCATCGCGAATGGCATCCTGACAGGCGGCCATGGCGATTTTGGCTTGTAAAAGATCTTGAGAGGTTTCGATGAGGAGGACGTCGACGCCGCCTTCGATGAGGGCTTCAGCTTGCTCGCGGAAGGAGGCGGCCATGGTGTCGTAGTCGATGTGGCCGAGCGAGGGGAGCTTGGTGGTGGGGCCGATGGAGCCGGCGACGAAGCGCGGTTTCTCAGGGGTCGAGTATTCATCGGCGACGGCGCGGGCAAGGCGGGCGGCGGCGAGGTTGAGTTCGCGGGTGCGGTCCTGGAGTTCGTATTCGGCGAGAACGATGCTGGTGGAACCGAAGCTATCGGTTTCAATGACGTCGCAGCCGGCGGCAAGAAACGCGGCGTGGACGGAGCGAATGACGTCGGGGCGCGAGAGGACGAGGAGTTCGTTGCAGCCTTCTTTACCCCAGAAATCTTCAGGGGTCAGGTCGTGCTTTTGTACGTTAGTGCCCATGGCGCCGTCGTAGACGAGTACGCGCTGCGAAAGTTCATTGAGGAAATCTGCCAAAACGCTCTCCACCTTGTGCGCCGAGTTATGTCTTCGACCGGTTGAATTCGTGCTTTCCCACCCTTGGCGCGATGAAGCTGCGTCAAGGATGGGGCACCCAGCGTTGGTGCTGGAACAAGCGCCGAAGACCTATGCAAGCCGAGTTAGGGAAACGGCTTCAACTAATGATACCGAAGGAGCGTGTGGGAGTCCGATTCCGGGCCTAAAGGCCATCGTGATTCGGCCATTTTTCAGGGGCCTGAAGGCGCCTCAGACTGCTGACCAAGCCTAAAAATCATCCCTCGGTGGCTAAAGCCTTCCTGATATTCAAGGACTTGCGGCACGGATAAATCCGTGCCCTTTCAAAGCTAAGGGTTTTTCCTCAGTCTGAGGGGCCTGAAGGCCCCTGCTTCCTCCGAAATTCATATGTGCAACTCGAGTGTCAGGCGGGAGTGGGGGTGGTGTCGGGCTCGAAGGTTGGGGTGTAACCGAGTTGCTGCCAGAAGTTGCGGACGAGAGCGATGGTGGCCGAAGTAGTTTCGGGAGTGGTGCGGAGAAGGATGGTGGAGGCGGGGTTTTCGGCGAGGCCGCGCGCCTCGGCGACGATGGCTACGCACTTGTCGGCGCGATAGGTGCAGGAGGCGAGATCGACGATGGAAAGGCGCGTGGTGGGCGTGGCGAGGACGGTGCGGGGCGGGGCCATGCGGTCGAGGAGGAAGAGGATTTCGAGCTTGGATTCGAGCTCGTCGGGGACGCAATCGATGACGAGATCGGCTTCGCGGACGGCGTCTTCGATGGTGGGGACGAAGTGAACGATGGGTAAAGGCGAGTCAGGCGGCAGGTCGCCGGTGGCGTTTGGAGATGGAGTGTGGGGGCCGGGGTCGGCGCCTTCGAGAAAGCCCGTATCCTCAGTGAAGACAGGGCGATCGCGGAGGTCGGCGGAGTCGGTGAGCTCGGTGATTTCGTGATGGGGAGCGATGGTTGGCGAAGGTATTGGCTCGGCGAGGCGCTGGGGGTTGAGCTGGTGGCGGATGTACTCCTGGGCGTGATGGAGATTGGTGGGCATCACGTCTTCAAGGAGGACGCGGAAACCGGCGCGGGCTGCGGCAAGCGCAAGCCAGCGGCCCAGCGGACCGGCTCCGATGATGGCAACGGTGATCAAGCGGGCCTTATTCGGCGGCCAGAGCTTTGGCTACGTCTTCGACGTTGGGGCTGGAATTGCGGAGGTGTTCGGCGATGCGGGCGCGCTCTTCAGGGGAGAGCGTGGGAACAAAGGCCAGGACCCGGCGCAGGGTTACGGCAACGTCATCGATGTAATTCATAAGGCGAATAGCTTCTCCGGAAAGCGGCATGGTGGGTCCCCTCAAAATAATGTCATCACCATTGTAGGCGGTTGGGTTGGGGAGGGGGAAGGGCGCGAGGGTTGGCGGTTGCGGGCGGGATTTTGGAGTGGCGCGGAGTGGGTGTGAGAGCGGCGATCACTCTTCGCGGAGGAGCATGAGGGGGTCGGCGTTGAGAGCGCGTTGAGCGGGGATCCACGCAGCGAGAATTCCGAGCAAGAGCATGGTGAAGATGACGCCGGCGAGGACGATGGGATCGCGGGGTGTGGCCTGATAGACGATGTAGGAGAGGAGTTTGGTGGCGGCGAAACCGAGGAGCAGGCCGGCGACGGAACCGATGGTGAGGAGGCGAAAGACGCGGCCGAGGGCGGTGGCGAGGACCGTTTTGCGCTGGGCGCCGAGGGCGATGCGGATGCCGAGTTCGCGGAGGCGTTTGCTGACGGAGTAAGAGGCCATGCCGAAGATGCCGGTGATGGCGAGCATGGCTCCGAGAGAGCCGAGGACGCCGAGTGCGATGGAGGCGGCGCGGGCGGCGAAGAGGGCGGTGCCGAGTTCTTTTTCCCAGGTGTTGATGGTGAGGGGAAGGCCGCCATCGAGGCTGTGCAGGGTGGTGGCGAGGATGGGCGAGAGGTCTTGAGGACTGCGGTTGGAGCGCACGATGAGAAAAGTCACGCTCGATGGCGATTGGAGGATGGAGAGGAACATGGCGGGACTTGGATCTTCGCTGAGGGTGACGTACTTTCCTGTTTCGACGATTCCGACGATCTGAACGCGGGTGCCACCCCAGATTTTGAAGAAACTGCCGATGGCTTTGGATTCAGAGCCGAAGATTTTGCGAGCAAAAGCCTGGTTGATGACGGCCACGCGGGGCGCGTCTTTTTTGTCGATCCAGGTTAGTTCCCTTCCCTGAAGGAGGGACGTTTGCGCGGTTTTGAAGAAGCCGGGCGAGACGTAATATTCAAAGGCGCCGAAAGCGGAGTTTGACGGGCGAAAATCCGTCGTCGCATCGGGAAAGATGGTCGTGGTGCTCCAACCGAGATTGAGAGGAATGCGATTTGAATAGGCGGCCGAGGATACGCTGGGGATCGACTGGACGGCAGTGAGCATGCGGCGCTGCATTACTGGGACTTGGTCGCCGGTGTATCCAGACATGTTGAGATCGGTGTTGATCTGAAGAACATTTTGGGGCACAAAGCCGAAGTTGCTTTGGAGGGAACGTGTCATGCCTCGCACGGCAACGAGGGAGGACGTGACGAGTACGGCGCAGACCGCGATTTGTGCGGCGAGCAGAATGTCCCGCAGAGTGATGCGGCGCGATCCAACAGCGCCGTGGGCGGCTGTCTTGATGCCTTGGTAAGGATCGGAGTTAAGAACCTGGCGGACCGGGACCATACCAAAGAGCAAACCGCTGACGAGGGCGAGGATTAATGCGACGAAGTAGGTTCGTGCGTCGGGGTTTACGGCTATGTTGATGGGAAAATCGGGGATGGGTTGCCATGCACTCAGTATTCGCAGCAGGGCGGCGGCACAGGTCATTCCGAGGACTCCGCCGGCGACTGAGACTAACATGGCTTCGGTAAGCAGTTGGCGCAGAATTCGCGCACGGCTCGATCCGAGAGCGAGGCGCAGGGCGACTTCGCGGGCACGATCCGCGGCACGGGCAGAGAAGAGCGAGCCTAAGTTGGCGCAGGCAGCGAGCAGGATGAGCGCAGCTAAAAGCATGAGGCCGCCGACGAAGGCATGCACGGGTCCGCCGAGCATGTTCCCAAGCAGGCCTGGGCGAGTGAGCGAGAAGCTGATTGCCTCGTCCTCCTTGGGATAGGACTTCGCGAGCCATGTGGCGATAGAGTTGAGGTCGGCGGTAGCCTGAACGGGAGTAACTCCCGACTTCAAACGACCGACGACCCACTTACCGCGGGCAGTACGCGCGTCAAGATCGGTCAGGCCCGTAATCTGTTTTTCATTGACGATGGGAGCCCAGAGGCTGGGAGCGAAGAATAGCTCTGTGCCGCGAAAGTCGCGAGGAGCAACACCGAGAATTGTGTAGGGAAGCTTATTGAGGCGAACCGTGCGGCCGACGACTCCTCGATCGCCCTGGAAATGACTTTGCCAGTATCCATAACTAAGGACTACGTACGGAGCGCTATCGGGTCCGTGTTCGTCGGAGGCGTGAAAGAAGCGGCCGAGAAATGGCTGGACGCCGAGGACGTCGAAGTAATTTCCGCTGGCAATATTGAGCCAGATCGGTGAAGGGACTCCATCTGAGTCCAGCCCCGCGGGTACGATATCAGCGGTGAGCATTCCGTCGAAGCTTCTGTTGCGATCACGGAGAGCGAGATAGTCGGGATAGGATTCTGTTGGGGAATGATCTTTGCCGCGCTCGATGGTATAGAGGTACTTTCCATTGGGCACATTGATTGGGCGCAGGACCAAAGAATCGAGGAGGCTGAAGACGACGGCATTGGCGCCGATGGCCAGGGCCAGCGTCAGGATGGCAACGAGGGTGAAGCCCGGAGATTTGCGCAACATGCGGAGACCGTAACGCAGATCGGCGAGGGAGGTCTCGATGGAGCTTGCGCCGGTGGCTTCGTGGCACTCGGCTTTATAGCGCGCATAGCCGCCAAACTCGATGCGGGCGCGGCGTTCGGCTTCGGAGCGGGCGAGGCCGCTGCGTTCGAGGTCGTCAGCGCGGTGTTCGATGTGGGTGCGAAGTTCTTCGTCCATTTCGCGATCGATTTGGGAGCGGCGAAAGAGGGTAGTGACGATGGAGTGAAGAGAGGCCAAGGGGTTCATATCTCCTCCGGTTGGACGGCGAGTGCGGACGCGATGGCGGCGGCAAGACGATTCCAACTTTCGGTTTCGTCGCGGAGACGCTCGCGGCCGGCGGTGGTCAACTCGTAAAACTTGGCGCGGCGATTGTTCTCGGATGTGCCCCAACTGGCTTTAAGCAAGCCCTGGCGGACGAGGCGAAACAGGCCGGGATAGAGGGCTCCCTGCTCGATCAATAGGGCGTTGCCGGAAATCTGGCCGATGCGCAAGAGAATGCCGTATCCGTGCAAGGGTCCGAGGGAAACTGCTCTGAGGATGAGTAGATCGAGAGTGCCGGGAAGAAGTTGTGCCTGGTCGGTCAAAGTGCGCCCCCTAATTTGGTTAGGAGTATAGGAAAAACTTCCCTAAGCTGTCAAGGAGAGGGCGTTCACAGTTTGAAGTGACGGTGGTGCGGCTTGACGCCGAGGGGCAGCCGCTTTTTGGAATTGAGAAGAAAGTATTCGTCGTGCGACCGGACGGATATATCGGGTTTCGCGGGCCTTTGGAACGGGTTACCGAATGGCGCGAGTATGCGCGAAAGTATGCGCTGGGATGAGAAACGAACGCGGGTAGACTGTCGGCATGAGTACGTTGGCAATGAACGTGGCGATGGCTTTTGTGCGGGCAATCAATCGACAAGATGTGGAAGCGCTGGTTGGATTGATGACGCCGGCGCATCGGTTTATTGATTCGCTGGGAAACGTGGTGACGGGGCGTGAAGCGATGCGGGCAGGATGGACTGCCTATTTCAAGATGGTTCCGGATTACTCGGTAGCGATCGAAGAGACGCTCACCGATGGATCGGTTGTCGTGATGCTGGGCGTGGCGCAAGGCACGTACACGATGGACGGCACGCTGCGAGAAGAAAATCGTTGGCAGACACCTGTAGCGGTCCGAGCGGCGACTGAGGATGGCCTGCTAGCGGAATGGCGCGTCTCTGCCGACAACGAACCGATGCGGCTTATTATGGCGCGGTGTTCATAGCTGTCTAAATCAGTCAGTATGAAGGACGGGACCATCGTCCAAAGTCATAAATCGCGCCCACGGTCACACCTTGGGGATGCAGGGTTGCAAAGAACAATCGGGCCCAGGTCTGGTACTCGTAATCGGCGCGTATCCAAACGTGGCGAACGGCGTGATAGTCGAGACCTCCGCCGATGCCCCATAGTGCCCGTGTGTCGTGAGTGTAATAGGGATTGCTCGATTGGAAGTCGACGCTACCGAGGCCGTAGGTTGCCTTGGCGTAGGGCCGGAGGGTGTGAAACTGACTCGATCGATAAATCAAGCCTCCGGCCGCGGTGTCTTCCCGGGTGAGGAATGAAGAAGAGGAATGGGACAAGCTGAGGTCTCGAGCCTCAACGGCCAAACCCAGTCCGTGTAATTTGGATGAGACTGTGAAGGGATACAACTCGGCCCAGAGTGTACCTCCAGACATGCGACCACTTCCGTAAGGGATGATGTATTTACTAGAGTTGTAACCGAGGTCGTAGTTAGAGAACGCGACTCCAAGGACATAGGGTGGGTAGTTTTCGCTCGCGGCTGGAATCGTTTGCGAGAGAGCCGAGTGGGAAGCAATAAGAAGTAATGTGGCTACTAAGGGCAATAGAAATAATTTGATTCGCATTCAGTATCTCCGTGAATCCACGCCTAAACTTGCGGGTAGATTTAAACATCACGAGATCTGGAAATAGGGCAAGTAATCTAGAACAACAGTCCATCTGCTTCGTTTTCAATAGCATTGATAATAGATTTTAGGGCTTCGATACGTGGGAGGGCGAAATCCCTCGAACACTTTAATTGTAACTCAAGTCGAAGATTGGCGACGGCTTTGCGGAGCAGGGCACAGGGCAATCGCATGAACGTAATCTTGACGACAAATTCGCCGTTTGCGCCGCCCCGACGGGGCTGACAGGCTATTGCCTGCCCATTTCCAAACGCTGAAGCGCGGGGCTAACCACCATTGCGCCTCCGGCGCGATTGAAATCGGAACCGGTCTGGCCAACAAAATGGATTCATGCGATTGCCCTGAGCACGGTCAGAACGTCGTGTGGGGTAGCGCGCGTGTCGACCGACCTAGGCAAGAAACAAGACTGGAAGAAGCAAAAGCCCGAAGGTCGACAACAATCGTTTGTGGTCTCCCACCCATCGAGCAAAAGACGCTCGATGGATGGGGCACCGAGAGTTACGCGGCGGCCACGGGCCAACGGGGCGAGATGCGGAGCATGTCAAGATCGCCGAGGTTTTCGACGATGAAATCGCCGGCGGTGGCCGGAATGGCAGCAATGCCGCGAGTCGGCAGTTCAAAAGCATCGAAGCCGGGACCGGAGATTTTTGCTGAACCATTGACGGCGAATAAATAGGAGAGCCCAGGGACAGGCTCGCCCTTGCCAGGCAGCGTCACGGCGGCGCGGTGGACAGCGATGGGAATGCGCTCTACGCAAAAATATTCGACATCGAGGAGGACGGTGCGATCATCGAGCGGCTGCGGAGGAACCTTGCCGGCGCGCGTCTTGAGGCGTGTGGCCTCAAGAGATTTCTCGATGTGCAGAGGGCGAGCCCGACCGTAGTCGAACATCCGATAAGTGAGGTCGCAGTTCTGCTGGGTCTCGAGAAGAATGGATCCGGGCCAGATGGCGTGGACGGTTCCAGCATCGACAAAGACCATGTCGCCGGCATCAACGGATAGGACATTCAAGCTGTTTTCGAGGGAGCCGTCCTTCATGCCGGTGCGAACTTGATCGATGGTGACGCCGGGCTTAAGACCGAGGGCCAGTTTGGCGTCGGGCTGTGCAGAAAGAACGTACCAACACTCGGTTTTGCCGCGAGGGTCGCCGTATTTTTGTGCCATGCGATCATCGGGATGGACCTGAACGCTGAGCTTTTCACGAGCAAAGATAGTCTTGATCAGGAGAGGCGATTCGTTCGATGGGGAGTGGGAGCCGAGCAGGGCAACGGAAGCTTCACTGAAGAGCGCGCTGAGCTTTTTGCCAGCGTGAGGACCGTTGGCGACAAGGCAATCGTCACCGGTGAGCCAAACTTCACCGATTGGCTCAGAGCCCGCGATGTGGTCGTACCAGGGACGAAGATCGTCATATCCCCAAACTTTGCCGACGTAGCGCGGCTCGACCAGAAAGGGAGCCACTTTGGTTAAATCCATTGTTGTTCCTCTAACTTTCTTTTTACGAGAATTGGTGATGCGAGACCAATAGCGATCGAGGGCACATGGCGATATGTCGGCGAAAATCGCAAGGCTCGCCGCTCCCCTCAGCACGTCAACGCAGGAGCGCAAAGAAGGCTGATACCAGGCCAACAACACCCGTATTCGGTCCTTCCATAGACTACTATGATTGGACAGCAAGGGGCACGCGGCGGCGGGATCGGGCTAAGCCCGCTTCATGAGGATTAGAGCAGTCTCGGGATATAGGAAGGGATCAGAGTGCGGCGGCCGCGGCCTCTGCGACGGCATGATCTTGTTCGCCGGAACCGCCGCTGACGCCAACAGCGCCGACGACTTTGCCATCGCGCTTGAGCGGGATGTCGCCGGCACATATAAAACACGAGCGAGGGCAACGCTTGAGTGAGGAACGGCGGGGTATGAATCCCGCCGTTCGCAGGTTGATTTTTACGGATTGCTGGCGGTGTTGGGAGCACCAGAGGCAGCGATCTTCGGAAGCAGGAGAAAGTTCTTTACGTCGAGTGTGCCGTTTCCGAGTACTTCACTGTAGGACTGGCCTGGCGTAACGGTAAAGAGATTATTGTTTCCGCTAATGTTGCGGTGGAAGTATTGAAACGATGACGGTGCGTGCGAACCGCCGAGCAGTGTTTGCAATGCTCCCAGCGAGTAAATGAGGGGGTTGACGTTACCGAGCCGCCCGCCGTACTCTTCGACGGCAAGAGCCACGACGCCGGCAAATTGCGGAGAGGATGAACTGGTACCGATCAACAGACTGGGACCGCCGCCGATCCAGACGATGACTGCGCTACGCGGCAGGACTTCGCAATTCTGGGCATTGAGGTCGGCATCGCCGGGGCAGCCTCCCATCATCAGGGAAAGGTCGGGGACCGATCTGAATTTACTGCTACCCGTTTTGGCGAGCAATTGGTAGACAGGCTTGGAGAAGATGATGCTGAATCCGCCTCCTGATCCCCAGGTATTGTTTCCCACCGAAACGATGTCAGAAGGGCTGATTTCAAACTCAGCAGGGACACGGGGATCGTAGTTGGCGTTCTCACTCAAGTAGACGGCGTCGTCGGGAGTGGGCGTGGCTTTGGTTTGAAGATTGGTACCGCCAACCGAGGTCACGCTGGGGTCGGAGGCAGGATTTTCAACGCCTGCGACGAAGTTAGTTCCATTGGTTGGATTGTTGTCGAATGCCACCGAAGTGCACGGCACAGCGCCATTGTCACCCGAACTCGCGACGAAGGTTATGCCTTGAGCATTTCCCTGCTGAAAGAGCGAGTGGAAGGCGCGAAGGATGCCTGTGTAATCGACACCACCATTAGCTGCCGCGGTGAAGTCCAACTCGCATTCACCGAAGGAGGAACTTACAACATCGACGCGATTTTCTTCGTCGACTTGCGTATAGGCATCCATGATTGAGGCATCGGTGAGATCGGGCATGTCATAGAGGATCTCCTTGGCGCCGGGAGCAGTGCCGAGCGACATCTGGGTATCGAGAGAAGCTTCAGCGGCGTCGTCACTATTGCCGTTGAATGGGCCGCTTCCACCATCGACGGGATCGATCGTAACCGTGGGCACGGGGACGGAGGTGTGGGCAGAATAAGCCTGGACATCGACTGCGGTGCCACCGTGAATTGTGGAGTTGAACGAGGCGGCAAGATCGGCTGGGGAAATGACCGACGAGATGACAATGCCGATGGTCGAGCCTGCACCGGTGAGCGGCACGGCGAGATGGAGGAAGGGAGTTACCTCTGCTGTAAACGACGGCATCTCGTAAGCTTCTCTCATATCGTCGGCGTAATAGAAGGAATCGACGCTGCTCAAGCGCGTGGTCGATTTCGCATCTGAGATTTGTGGCCCTTTAGCTGAATGGACGTGGGCGGCGAGATGGGTGGTGAACTCGGGGACGACTGCACCCAGGGAGGCGAGGGTCTCAGGCATCGTCAGGTGACGCTCCGCAGCAGCGAGCTTGACCTGTCCCCTGGCAGTCCGAACTTCCTGGAGGTGCGCTTTGAAGGTGCTCTCGACAGCCCATACCGGTCCTTCGACCTTGAGACTGGAGGTCTTTTCTTCCACGATGGTGAAACCGGCGGATTTGAGTGCGGTCTTTGCTTTGGCCATATCGGCGGGGCTTGGTCCGAATTGCGCTTTGAATTGGGCGGGAGTCAGCCACTTGTGGTAACTGGGTGAAGTTGAATCGGTCTGGTCGCGCAGGAGTTTTTCCAGTACGTCGGAATTGGTCAAGGGCAAGTAAACGTTGAAATGGGCCGTGGTGTTTGCAGCCGCCGCCCCTAGAGGCTCTGCGAATTTGGCGGTGACCCGGCTGTCGACCTGCGCAAGAGCAGTTATCGTCGACAGGCCGAGTAGTGCACATAGTGCAAGCGGGTGGTGTTTCATGCAATCCTCTTTTCGGATGTTTGGGTACGGTTTCACTGCCAGCGAACCTGATACGGGTTGTCAAAACATGAAGACAGACCGCATCAGTTCGCGGGGTATCGCTGCTCTCGAGTACACCTCATTGCGTGCTGGTAAATCTGACGGCAATGGAATGGAACGCTCTAGAAACAGTGGGTTCGTGGCAGGGGGAGCCACGAGACAGGCTGTCTACTCAGCAAATGGGATGGATCTGTGGTGGAACGATTTTGGATCAGCGTCCCCTTGGTCGAGGATCGCCGTCAATAGGGAACGGTGCAAGTGTATAACGCAGAGGCGCGGGATGTGCAAGAGGTTTGTTGAGTTTGCCGAAAACTAGCCGGGATTTCTGCCCCAAAGCATTCTTGCGCCTTTTGCAATATCAAACAAGGATTGTTTTTGGAGCATCTCGCGCAAGAGGGAAATTCCTTTAAAGACGCTAATCGATCTGCTGCGGACCCTGGGAACTACGTTGGCCAGTGCATCAGCTGCGCGAGCACATCTAAGGAGTGCTCGCGAGTCACTCATCCACGGTGGCGTCTCGAGAACGGAGTCGGTCCTTCCCCGGCTCTTGATAAGCTGGTCGTAAACGTCTTCGAGGGGACTCAGAACTGTTCCCCACGAGACTTTCGATACAGTTTCCCTGGCTTTTTTCCCTATCTCGATCCTTTTTTTGGAAGCGATGCCGAGCGCAACGATTGCTGATACGAGGGAATCCTCATCGTCCACATCGGCGCTGAAGCCGTTTACTCCGTCGACGATTAGCTGTGGTACGGCGCCGACTCTGGTGGAGACAACAGCCGTCTCGCATGCCATAGCTTCAAAGACCGTGCAGGGGCCGCCTTCAACGCGCGAGGTCAATAAATATACATCGAGCGCAGAGTACAAATCAGGCAAATCCGATTTGCGAATATAGCCGGGTGCACTCGCTGATATACCCTCCGCTTTGAGAGCCACCAACTCCGACTCCCACCCAGGGCCACCAAGCACAACGTGCAAGTTGGTTAGTTGGCTCGCCGCGCGTCGAACGACGGCGAGTAAGACGTCGGTCCCCTTTCTGCCATTGTCGGAATCACTTCCTTTATTGCCGATGAAACCGAGCACGAAGCGACCTGGAGGAATTCCAAAGCTACCGCTTCTAACTACCTTTGGCTCGAAGAAAGTGGTATCGACGCCGTGCGGCACTACAGTCACAGGGATCCGGCCCGAAACACGCTCATCGAGATACTGCTTCCAACCCTCGGTGCATACCGTCAATGCATCACTCCATTCGATAGCCAACTGGTGATCAGGCGACCAATTGGTTACATGGTGGATCCATGTAGCAATTGGTGGCAACGTTAGCGGATTGAAGTTGCGGAATAACGAGATCGAGGATTCATTGAGGCAGTGAATTGCATCGACGGCTGCGATCGATCTAGGGAGCAATTCCGGACGCCATTCGAATATCGTCTCAGGAACAAAGTAGAATTCATACTTATCGCCGAAGCGCGCGATAATCTGCTTACCCATTTCGCCGATAATCCACCATGCAACATTAGGGATAAGTAGAATTCTGGGTTTTCTGCTCATAATAGTACTTCCTTTGCACGACGGTTCCTAAGCGGGTCCCGAGAAGACCAAGTTATACGCGGTTGCGAGACACGAGATATAACCTCGTCTGGAAAATTAGTTCGGGTAGTACATTTCTCGAGGTTATATTTCTTGCCAAGAACAATTTTAGAAGCCAGATGGACAGTCAACAGGTCCCCACACATTGGGCATGGCGATGCGACTACACTGGAAGTCATTTCTTTCTCCTTCATTTGGAAATCAAGGAAGCGTCATTGCACTTTGTCAAGAGTTGCACTTTAAGGACATCGGGCATTCGTTAGGGGGATATTGCTCGAAAGCGATTTAGGGCGCTGACTGCAAGAATGGCAAGGCGTTCGGACTGCCATAGAGGCGATGGCCAAGCGCAGAGCGACCGAAACATATAGCGGAATTCGCCTTCGACTCGATTGTCACGCGCAATCAGCGCAGCACTGCACAATTGGGTGGCAAGTATGCGTCGCCGCCACGCCCAGCGCTTGAAGCCATGCAGGTCTGACAAGAGAGTAGTTTCGATGATGCGATCGAGTGCCTGCAACATCCTGTCTGGGTTGGCGCTAAGACTCCCTGGATAGACATAGTAGTCTGTCAACGAATCGATCACCACAGCGAACTGCCCCGCTTTCTTGAGACGTACCCACATCTCCCAATCCTCGCAGGCACGAATGTCCTCGCGAAAGCCGCCATCTCTGGCAACAGCCTCTCGCCTGACGAGCACGCTTGATGCCGTGATCGGGTTGCAATAGCGCAGCATTTTTTTTGCTGTGGCTGGCATAACTGCCGGGACCTCTTCTCGGATGCCAAGGTCATCGAATATGCGAATGCCCGTATAGGAAAGCACAGTCTCCGGTCGCATGCACGATGCCTGCCTCTCGAGTTTCTCCGGAGCCCATATATCATCGGCGTCGAGCAGAGCAATCCATTCGCCCGTTGAATTATGGATACCGGTATTTCGCGCGGCGGAGAGGCCACCGTTCGATCGTCTGATCACAGTGGCGCCCAACTCCCGAGCAAACTTCGCTGTGTCGTCCGTAGATCCATCGTCGACGACAATCACTTCTTCCGGCGGAAGTGTTTGCGCAAAGACTGATTGCAGACACCGAGGGATAAAGCGTTCAGCATTGAAGGCCGGAATAACAACACTGATCTTCATGCCGAATATTCTCCGGTGGACCGCGATTCTGGAAGCGTAAAGCGCGCGATCGTCACGTTGCTTTGTTTACCAATAGTGATGTTGTATGTGTTAGGCATTGTCTGTCAGAGGGACGCGGTAGTTGCTTCGAACCAACATGGATAAGAGGCGGTTCGCTGGAACGCCGAATCGCCTGGGGAGTATGTGGGTGACGTGTTGGAGGCGATCGCGGTCTTCCGGCTCGAGTACGCGCATCAAGTAGAACAGTCCGAAAAGCACGAGCAGCGACGCTCCTCCACCGAACACAAGTCCCCATAGGGGCGACAAGCGGATTGCCACTAGGTGGGCAGCAAGCGAGGCGAGGATGCTGATGAAAGTGATCTTGGCGAGCTGCATCCAAGGTAGTTTGACCTTGTAGAGCTTGATGCAGACGGCCCACAACATTCCCACGGCTGTCACCTGAGCAACGCCGCTGCCGATGCAAGCGCCGACCGCACCATGGGCGGGAATGAGCCACCACGCCACACTAAGATCGGCAATGCCTGCGAAGACCGTAGCAAAAATGACAAAGCTCTGTCGCTCCGTACTCTGCAAAAGGCTCTGCGCCGGACCGAGGAGAGCTTTCGGCATGCACAGGAGCGGGGCAATGGTGACAACCATGGCAGCGCCGCTGTATTGCGTACCGTACAACAGCAAGAGGGCAGGCACGGCCAGGGCCGTAGCGATGACGTGCAGCGGTATCGACGTGAGAGCAAGATAGCGAAAAGTGGATGCCGCGATGGATGGAAGCCTTGACCGATCACGCCCGAACTGAGCGAATATTGTGGCGTCAGTGGCGGAGCCGAAAATCGTCGAACCGATGAGCAACCTCTCAGCCATGCTGAATGCTACGGAATAGAACGCGATTTGCCTTATGTCGGCACACAGTTTTTTTAACAGGAAGAATTCGGATCGATCCCACACGATCAGGGCCAGGAGCATAGTAGCCACACTCTGCCCGGCGAAGGTCAGCATTCGTTTGCGCAGGCCGTCTGGAAGCACGTGCCTTTTTTCCCATGCGAGGATGCGCTTCATGGTGGGGATCAGGCGTACCAGGAAATCGACCGCGCGCGTGGTCAGTATGGAAGCTCCGACGCCGATTACGCCCCACTTCAGCACCAGCGTTGCTGCGATAGCAACGAGAAAGACCAGCATCGATATGACAGACGCGGGCAGATTTGTCGACAGCTCTTCGGTCGCGCAATTAGCCTGCGACGAGATGGTATTGATCATGCCGGGCCAAATGCTAAGGACCACAAGAACAGCAGCCGCACGGTAATCAGCTTTCGCGTCGCCCAGAACCCAGATCAGGATGCCGCCGGTCGCCAGCGTTGCCATGACGGTCTGAAACAAGAGGGTACGGAAGTAGATGAATCGTGCTGTTCCGTGATCGCCCATTCCGATAAATTCAGCCATGTACTTTCGGGTCGTCGAAGGAATGCCGATTCCACCCAGATTGCTCACAACCGATGCGATCCAGGAGAGGTAGATGATGTAGCCCATCTTGGATGGGCCGAGAATGCGCGCAATTGCAATCGAAGTAAACAGCGTTGCAATGAAACTGATCGCGTTCTCAAGGCCAAACCAGCCGGCATTTCGGGCTATGGTTTTGGTGTTCGACATGTCGGTATCAACCTTTATTGAGGAGTGTGCGCCAACACCGCGCGTGCGCACCATTAGTTTTCATTTATTTTGGGACTGCGCCAGATTTGGATGAAGCAGTCCCAGGTCAAGTTTTAGTTAACAGCCGATTAGAGTCCTTGCAGCGCGGTCTTCGCATCCTTGGCTGTCGGCGAATCGGGGGCGAGGGAGATGACCATCTTGAGGTGAGTGGTGGCGTTGCTCTTGTCAGACAACTTGCTGTAGACCATGCCCAAGTGATATTGCATGGTGGCATTGGTGGCGTCGGTCTTGACGGCCTCTTCGAGCAAGTCGCGGGCAAAGCTGTAGATGCCCTTGTGGTAGTAGGCCCAGGCCAGGGTGTCGGCCGCGCTGGCGGAGTTAGGCATGGCGCGGCGTGCGGTTTGCGCCAGGGTCAAGGCTACGTCGGCATTCTCTCCGTTTTGCAGCATCATGTAAGCGAGATTATTGGCGGCCACTGGTTGCTGCGATTGGATCTGGAGCGCCCTCTTGTAGTCGGCCTCGGCCTTTTGCTGGCTGCCTGTCGCTTCTTCGAGAGTACCGAGAATGGCAATGGCGTTGGCGTCGTTGGGATGGGTATTATTCCAGTTTTGCCAAGCCACAATCGCATTTCCTGTTTGACCGCGACGAATCTGAATCTGGGCGTATAGCATCAGGGCTTCTGCGTCGGAGGAGTTAAGTTGAATGGCCTTTTGCGCGGTGGCGGAGGCCTGGTCAAGGTTCTTCGACTGAATCTGCAATTGTGCGAGGAGGTCGTAAAAACTGCTGTTATTGGGACTTTTGCCGATCTGCGCATTCACACGAGCCAGGGCTTTGTCGGGTTGCTTTTGATAGAGATCGTAAGCAACGAGAAGGCGCAGGGCTTCAACAGAATTGGGGTCGGATTGAAGAACCTGCTCGAGCGCTGTTTGAGCCTCGGGGAAACGCTTCTGGGCGAGCCGGAGCCGGCCCAGTTCGAGATGCGCGGCAGGGCTCTGGGGCGCGACGGTGAGGGCGGTCTTGAGGTCTGCTTCCGCCTTATCGATTTCCTTGCGGCTCATTTCCGCAGCGGCCCGCCATACGTATCCGTTAGGAAATCTTGGCGCAGCGGCGATGGTCTTGTTGGCGACCTCAGTAAGCAAGTCCATGTCGCCATGTTGAGCGGCCAGGCGGGCGAGTTCCGCTTGTGATTCAACTTGCGAGGGAGCCAGGCGGGCCGCCTCGCGGAAGCTCTTTTCGGCGAGAGTCGAGTCTCCGGTAGCGAGTGCGGCTTTGCCTAGCCACAATTGCAGGAAGGGATCGTTGGGGTAGTTTTTGGCCGCATCTTGGAGGGCATGGACAGCATCGCTCGGCTTGCCGTCATTGAGCAGCACGATTCCATTGAGCGCCAGGACCTGGGGATCCTTTGCGCTCTTTTTCATCATGTTGGCAACGACAGTCCTGGCGGTGGCATAGTCTTTCACCTCTAGGAGTGCTCGAACGTATGCCTCCTGCACGGGAAGATTCTTGGGGTTCTTCGCTGCCAGGCCGGCAAAATCCGCCTGTGATTTTTGCGGCTGTCCGGTTCGTTCGTAGTAATCTGCGAGCCCTTTGATTGCCTGCGGATTGTCGACGAGGTCGTTGGCCATCCGGCGTAGTTCTTCCTCCGCTTTCGCCTGATTATTCTGCCGCAGGAAGAGCTGGGCGAGAGTCTCTCGCGCCTGCAGGTCTTTGGGATCGGCCGCGATCGCGTCACGCGTCACCTGTTCGGCCTCAGGCCATCTTCCCTTCCCTGCGTAGAGAGAGGCGAGCAGCAACTTGGGGTTGACTGCCTTGGGATCGAGGGCAATCGATTTCTTCAACTCTACCTCGACGGATGCATCACTATTGGGATCCTTCGATTGAAGCAGAGCCAGCTCTTCATGGAAGGCGGAGCGGTTCGGGTCCAATTCCAATGCACGATGCATCTCAGCGAGAGCCTTGACTTTGTCGTCATGCTTGAATGCGATGCTGGAGCGCAAGGCATAGAGATCGGGGTTATTGGGTTGAGCTGCCATGATGGCATCGGCCTGAGCCTGCGCGTCGTCGAGCTTACCCCCGGCCACGAGCAGCCTGCCGAGTTCCAGCCGAGCTTTCATATTGGAAGGCTGAAGGGAGACGGCGCGACTCAGTTCCGCATAGGCCCCTGAATACTGATTGATGTGCAAGTAGGTTTCAGCCAATTGATAGTGGGCTTCGGGATAGTTCTTGTCGATCTTGAGCGCATTCGAAAACTGGATGATGGCCTCATTGTATTTGCCTTCGCCACTGTACCGCACCCCGCTCTCGACATACTTCTGTTTGCGCACATTGGGATCACCATGGCAGCCTGCCAACAGAGTGACCAAAGCAAGTGGTGCAGCAACCCAAAGAGAAGCCCGATGATTCATCACATCACTCCGGCAACCAAAACCTGCATGACCAAATTTGAATGAGCCTCGCATTGTTTTCCATCCTCACTGGCTATCTAATTGACAGCCGGAACTTATTGCTGAACATCGCGGTGTTGGACGCCGACCAATCTAACACTCAATCTGGGATAAACCGTGGAAGCGTGGGCATTAGTTGTACCGCAAAGGCTTCTGCCCGACTTCTTGCCGTTGCCAACGATTCACTGGGAATGACGGGGACAATTACTCGGACGAGCGCTCCGTCGGTACGATTCATGCGTATTGCGTCAGCTACCAGATAGATTTTGGCCGCATATTCGCTGGCCACGCTGCGACCGTGAGCCTCATACCAATAAATGACGAACTGGCGCTGATCGCCGTTGGAAATGATGTATTCGCCGACGCGATGGGGCTTGCCGTTGGCGGCATTGAGGGTGACATAGTCGGACGAATCGAAGACCCAACCGGCCCCGGGCAGGCAGTGCTTGGGCGAGTGTATGCTTACGCCGCTTCTCTGCGTAGGGAAATAGCCGATGAACAGGCCAATGGGCGATGCCGATCCGCCTTTGGCATAGATGCGGGACAGGAAATCTCCCGGGCCTAGAATTTCGAGCGATTCGGCGTCAATCGGCTGGTCGGTCCCCGTCCATCCGTCGATGGTAGAGGGAAACTGAGCCAGGGGCTCGCCCGCGACGGTCGATTCACGATTTCCGCGGCTGTGGAGCACGAACGCGGTCGCCAGCAGTAGGAGCGCAACGATCCAGAAACGAAGGTCCTTCATGCTTGCCTCCTTCGAACCGGAACCAGGGACATGGCCCGATGGACTAAATACAAGCAGCCCAGCGAGACCACGAACATGACCCAACCGGAAAACTCGTGAAAGAAGCCGAGGGCTTTATCGGGATCCCAATACTGTACGCAAAGGCCGGTACCGAAAATCCGCACGGCATTGGCAGCGATCGCAATGGGAATACTGGCCAGCGCTAACAGAGTCCTGCGCCAGACGGATCGCTCCAGGAAGTAGCCATAAAAAATGGAAAGCGCGAAGAGGCTGATCAGGGAACGGATGCCGCTGCACGCCTCTGCTACTTCCAACTTCATCAACGGCAGTTCGATAACGTTGCCCTCGCGAAGAACGGGAACCCCAAATAGAGGCAGCAAGGCGCTGGCGAGTTTGGAGGCGAGAAACTGCAGGGGCAAGGTGATCTGGTTAAAGAGAATGGAGGGAATCGGAATGGCGAGCAGCAGGACGAGCAAGGGGAAACGGAGTTCGCTCAGCAACTGCCATCCACCGAAGCACAGGGTCAGGCCGGCCAGCAGAATGAGGAAAGAGATGCGGGAAAGGAACAGCTCGGCGCCATAGGACCCCAAGAGGAGCACGACCAGCCCCAGGGCGATCACAGCGACGCCACTCCAGGCAGGGGCGATCACAACGCGGGCAAGGGTGTCTCTCCTTGCCCATATAAGGTAGGCCGCGAAGATCGGAACCAGAAAGCCGTGGGAGAAATCGGGGATCTGCCACCAGTCTGCGAGTAGCTTTACGAATACAGTACTGTAAACAGCGGCGATCAACAGGCCAATGAGCGCGGAGCCGCACAGGAGGCGCGCGCTGTCTAAGGGCCAGCGATTCATGGCGGTCGCTGGGATGGGCAGATTTTGGTCCATATACTCCCAAGTGTGGGTCGCTGCGGTACCAACCCTCGCCCCTCCTATGTAGCAATTGGGATGCCGAACCTGGAATAGCACGGAAGTGGACCAATTCCCTACACGGAACTCCCTTTTGGAAGGCAAGTGGGCTCGATAAGTGGAAAAACAATTCCCATGCCAGTGAGAAAAGAATGTCCTAATACTTCCCTTCCATAGGAAACAGTTTGCCCATTAAGTGGGCAAAGTATTCCGGGATCGAACGTCCCAGGGCGGCTATCTAGAGGGGAACGCGACTTTCCTCGAAGCCCCGCCAGTTTGGAACTCGCATTGCTAATGAACTATGCGAGAACGATCCGCGCATGATTCGAAGCGAAATGATACAGAGCCCGAAACGCCAGACGAAATCGCTCACCTCATTAGAGGTGCCGATCGAATTGGCGATTACCCGCATCGCCGAGAGCGACTGTCCCGTGCTGCTGGCAGGAGAGCATGGAGTGGGCAAACGACATGTTGCCGAACAGATTCACTTACAGTCGCCGCGATCGCGTGGCGTTTATAAGGAGATCCACTGCGACGAGCTTGACTCCTCAACCCTGTTGTCGGCTCTCACCACCAAGGGCACGGTTTATCTGCACGAGATTCACGATCTAGGTGTGGGATTACAGGAACTGATCGTGAGCCAGTACTTCCGATCGGAGCAGCCACGCACGTGCCGGCTGATATTTGGATCGAGTCACGAACTGATTGAGGAAGTGAAATCGTGGCGGATGCGCGAGGACTTCTATTATTACGTCTCCGCGGTGACGATCCGCATTCCTCCGCTGCGTTGTCGCAAGGACGACATACTGTCTATTGCCGATGAGCTTTTGACCCAATATTCGAAGCAGTTCGATCGGCCGAAGCCGGAACTCAGCAAGGAGATCATCGGGTTTTTGATGGATCATACCTGGCCGGAAAACTTGTCGGAACTGGAGACGGCGGTCAAGACATTCGTTGCCATCGGAGACCAGGCGATCTCGCTGGCGGCGCTCAAAGCGGCCGCGCCTTCAGTGAAGTGGAATGGCCATCGGAAGGCTCTCACGCTGAAGGATGCCACGCGCACCGCATCGATCCAGATAGAACGCCAGCTTATTTCACAGGTTTTGAATTCGACGGGCGGAAATCGCAAGCGCGCCGCAGATGAATTGGGGATCAGCTACAAGGCGCTGCTTTACAAACTCAAACAGATTGGATCGGATACCCCAGCGGTATCGAACGGGAACGGAGTTGCAGTATGAAATCGCTGAACTACTTGATAGTAGGGCTCTCGATAACGGGAGCCTTCTGCCACGGTCAAGACAAACAAGTAACTTCCAAGCCCGGCCCGGCAATGGTCACCGGCGCTGTGACGGGTGATGTTGCGCGCGACTATGTTATTGGCGCCTCCGATGTAATTACGGTAACCGTCTGGAAGGAGACTACTCTCTCGGGCAGCTTGCTGGTGCGGCCGGACGGCATGATCTCGATGTCTTTGATTGGGGACATTCAGGCAGCGGGCAATACTGCTGAGCAACTGGGAGTGCAAATCGCGGCGAAGTTGAAGAAGTTCATCCAGGACCCAAACGTATCGGTGGTGCTGACCGCGATCAACAGCAAGAAGGTCTACCTGCTGGGGGAGATTTCGAAGAAGGGGCCGATCGAGATGACGCCGGGAATGACGCTGCTCGAGGCCATTTCGAGCGCCGGCGGATTAACGGACTTTGCCAATGCGAAGAAGATCTACATCCTTCGCGATGAAGCAGGCAAGCATGAGAAGCTTCCTGTTCACTACAAGGCCGCCCTCAAGGGCGATAGCAGTCTCGACGTGGTACTCAAGCCGGGCGATACGATCGTTGTCCCGTGAGGCTAGAGATGAAGAACGCATTGAGAATCATCGTAATAATTTTGGCTGCGAGGGCGGTCGCCGGCGCGCAGGTTGCGCCCGCTGCCACCGGTCCCAGCGGGGTTCCGATAACCGGCAACTTCCGCTTTGATACGCATTATTCGCAGTCTGCGGAGTTTGGAGGGAGCTTGGGCAATTGGCAGACGAGCACTGCCTCTGCAGAGCTTGGCTATTCGAATGACAGTACGCGGCGACCCTTTTCGCTGAACTATGCAGGCGGTTATACATGGACCATTTCAGGTCCTGACTATTCGAACGGCTTATTTCAGAGACTCTCGCTGACGCAGGGGATTCTCTGGCATAAGTGGGTCGCGAACCTTTCTGATGGCGTGGGCTATCGGCCTCAAGCACCGACCACGGGCTTTTCAGGGATCGCTGGAATTGGAGAACCGATTGGTGTGACGGAGCCGACTTCGCCGATAACCCAATCGATTTTGACTGTGAATACTCACACGTTGGATAACAACTCCACGGCTGAGTTGCAGCATCCATTGACACACGCAACGACGTTGAGCTTCGGGGGAAGCTACGACCTGCTGCGCTATCCGGATGGCAATGGTTTGGACACTGATTCCCAGATGGAGAACGCGGGAGTGACATGGCGTATTAATGCGCGAAACTCTTTCTCAAGCATGTACGACTATTCGCGATTCAGCTATCCGGGGTACGACGTTACTTTTAATACAGACACGGCGATGTTCAGTTATAACCGGGCGTGGAGCCGCCGCCTTAGCACACAGATGGGTGCAGGGCCGGAATGGATCGAATACCCCGCTTCAAGCGCAATGCCTGCCGGAACCATGCTTTCGGTGAACGCCTCCATGACTTATGCGCTTCACTTTGGCACCTTGGGCGCGGGCTATAGCCGCGGAACCAACGGCGGGGCCGGGTACATGGTTGGCGGGAAAGTCGATGCGGTAACGGCGAACTTCTCGCGGGAAATTCGCAAGACAGCGACGTTTGGGATCACTGGAGCGTACACGAGGAACCAGGGGTTGCAGACGATCGGAACGACGAACAACACCTATGGAGGCGTGCAGGCAAGCCAGCAAATGGGCCGCTACCTGAGCGCATACGCGAACTATACCGCGGCTTCCCAATCGTCGAGCGCCGCGCTACCGGCCAACGCTCTCAACGACATTTTGCAAACGGTGAGCTTCGGGATTGGATACTCGCCGAAGGAAAAGCATTTCAATCACTAGACATTAAGGAGTCGTATGCTAGGGCATCGTGAACTTACATTTCAGGACTATGTGAGTATATTGAGACGCCGATTCTGGCTGATTCTCGCCTCGGCGGTTTTCTTTCTCGCGGTGGGGCTCGTGGTCAGTTATCGGCTGCCGCCTCGCTACGTCTCGCAGACCTTGATCTTGATTGAGGAACAAAAAGTTCCCGAAGATTATGTCAAGCCGGTGGTCAATGAGGATCTGGGCGAGCGCCTGGCGTCGATGAAAGAACAGATCCTGAGTCGTTCGCGTATTCAGCCCATCATCGAGCGGTTTGACCTATTCGCCGGCCCCCAGACCACCATGGATGACCGCATTGAAATGACCCAGAAGGCCATCGGGATCAAGCCGATTCAATCGGCTCGCGGCATGCCAGGCTTCTTCATCTCTTTTACGGCCAGCGATGCCCGGATAGCGCAGCAGGTATGCGGAGAAATCACAACGCTGTTTATGAACGCGAACCTGAGCGCACGCGAGCAATCTGCGGAGGGCACGACCGACTTTCTCAAGCAGCAACTTGAAGTATCGAAGAGGGCGCTCGATGATCAGGATGCGAAACTAGCGGCGTTTCAAACCAAGTACCTCGGCAAGCTGCCCGAACAGGAAGGGTCAAATAGCAACGCGCTCCAGGCGCTCACGACGCAATTGGATTCGACCAATCAAGCGGTAAACCGCGCGGAGCAGACTGAGACATTTCTGAAAGCGATGATCTCGCAACAATCAGAGGATGTGAAGCGGAATGATTCGAGCGGTGGCGTCTCAGTCGACGATCGACGGGCGCAGCTAAAGGCACTCATCGCGCAGAGACAGGAACTTGAAGTTCACTACACGCCCGACTACCCCGATGTTGTCGCTGTTTCGCATAAGATCGCGGACTTGCAGGCGGAGATTGCGAAAGGCCCTTCCGAACCAACGCCGGCTTCGAATACGGGCGCCAGTAAACGAGTTGATACGCCGCAACTACAAGACCTCAAGGCACAGTTGCGCGCGACTCAGCAGACGTTGGAACTTGCACGACAAGACCAAGCCTCGATTCGGCGCAAAATCGGATCCTATGAATCGAAGATCGCAGCGGCGCCGATGGTCGAAGAACAGTACAAGGAAATCACTCGCGACCATGAATCGGCTCTCAAGTTTTATAACGGCCTGTTGAGCAAGATGAACGAATCGTCAATGGCGACGGCCCTCGAACACCGTCAGCAGGGCGAGCAGTTTCATGTTATGGATGCGCCCAATCTACCGGATGCACCGACGTTTCCGAAGCGCTCAATCTTCGCGATGGGTGGAATGGTCGGGGGCCTCGCGCTTGGTCTAGTTATAGCGGCGCTGCTTGAGTATCGAGATACATCAGTGCGCAACGAGCGAGATATTGCGGCATTCACACAATTGCCAACCTTGGTGGTAATCCCGCACGTCATGGGTCTGCCAAAACCGGATGCAGAGAAAAAGCGCTGGAGACTATGGCCGCGCGCAACTAAGCCCATCGAGAGCACAAACGGATAACATGTATAAATCATTTTTCAAACTCCGCGCTGTCCCCTTCGGATCGAGTCCCGACCCGCGGTTTCTGTATGTGACTCCCCAGGTGCGGGAAACCCTCGCCTGCCTGCAATACGGCATCGCGGCGCGCAAGGGCTTCGTAGTGATGACCGGCGAGGTGGGAACGGGAAAGACCACTCTGCTCAAGACCGTGCTGAGCACATTTAACAAGGGACGGGTTGCGACTGCATTTGTCTTTAATCCGCGCCTCGACATACTCGATTTTCTTGAGTTCGTGCTGACGGATTTTGGAATTGAGCCGACTAACCGGACTAAGTCCGGCATGCTGATTCAACTCAACCGATGGCTCATTGAACGTTTTCGCACGCGGGGACTCTCGGTCATTGTGGTGGACGAAGCGCAGAACCTGTCTTGGGAGTTGCTTGAGGAGATTCGCTTACTCACTAACCTTGAGACATCGTCTGAAAAGCTGATGCAGATTGTGCTTTCGGGGCAGCCGGAGCTCGAGGAGAAGCTTTCTAATCCGTGCGTTCGCCAACTTCGCCAGCGTATCTCGCTGTGGTGCAGAACTCGTCCGCTGAACGCGGAAGAGACGCAAGCTTATATCACCGAGAGACTCCACATCGCGGGCGCCACCGAGCCGATACTTTCGCCTGAGGCAGCGCAGGTCGTCCATAAGTGCTCCAGCGGAATTCCGCGAGTGATCAACCTGATCTGCGAGCACACGTTAATCAATGCTTATGTAGAGCAGATCAAGCCGATACCGGCTCGCATCGTTGAGGAGGTCAGCATGGAACTCGGACTCGATCAGCAACCTTATGTTATCTCGTCCAAGGAATTTATACCGACACCGGGGTTTGGACTTCCTGATGAGATTGCGCCCCTCGTGGGTACTCCTGAATTTCAGAAGGATAGTGAATTATGAGCCGCATCCACGAAGCACTTCAAAGAGCAGAACTCGAGCGCAACAGCACCATCGAACTGGCCAACGATCTACTCCCCGAGTCGACTCCCATCTCGTTCATAGAGGAGCAGGCGACGGCTGTGCCCGAGGCAGACCTTGACGCAGTCGCGCGGTTTCCATGGAATCCTTCGATGGCCTCGCTACCGGCTTTGTCAGATCGAGGAGAAAGTGTCGAGCAGTTTCGACGTTTGCGTTCTCGCATCTATCAACTTCGTGCCCAGTCAGAGTTAAAGACAATCCTCGTCAGCAGCGGCATGCCCTCTGAAGGTAAATCGTTCGTCGCCGCTAATCTTGCTATCGCCCTGGCGCGGAATAATGACCGTTCCGTTTTGCTTATCGACGGTGACTTGCGTCGACCGAGCGGCCACAAATTGCTGGGTGCACCGAACAAGGTCGGACTGCGGGATTACCTGGCCGGAACTGCGGAGCTCACCGATATCATGCAATGCGACAGCACATCGGCAGAAGTGGCCAAGGGAAGCCAGCGAGATCTCTCGAACCTGACATTTATTTCTGCGGGAAGATGCGACGACACGACCGTAGAGTTAGTAGGCAATCATCGTATCGAAGAGATGATGTCGTCTCTCTCTGTGCATTTCGACTGGATCGTGATCGACACTCCGCCGATCATGGCGGTCACGGACGCAGTGGATATTGCCCGCGTTGCCGACGCCGTCCTGCTGGTTGCCCGCGGTGGAGTTACGCCGTTTGAGGTTGCGCAACGGGCCCAGGCCGCATTTAACCGTTCGAGGATTCTTGGCTTCGTACTGAATGCGGTGACAGAAAAGCAATCCGGCAAGAACTACTACTACAACTACTACGGCGAAAAGGATAGCGACGATGAAACTCCGCGCAAGAAAGACAAGGGGCGGTAAACATGGTCAAGCTTTTTAATGTTTACTATCCTACCCGGAGCTTAGTGCTTTTGTTTTGCGAAGCGCTCCTGACGGTGGCGGCTTTTTTGCTGGCCGCTACTGTTCTGCTCGGTCCGGATACTTATATCCAATTGTTCTACGAAAATGGACTTTTGAAGATTGCCGGTTTCACGGGACTTACTTTACTTCTTTCTTACTATTTCGATCTATACGAACCGCAGCGCATCTCGGAACGCTGGGAAGCGTACTTTCGCTTGTTGCTTGTTCTTAGCGCGCTGTCATTTTTGTTGGCTGCCCTGACATTTGTATTTCCTCAATTTGATATTGGCCATGATGTTTTGGTCGTCGGCATTTTTCTTCTTACTTTCCTCCTAGTTCTTTGGCGGCGCACGGACGAGTGGATTATCGGTCTTCCGATGTTCCGCGAGCGTGTCTATGTATTGGGGGCGGGCGATAGAGCGCGCACGGTAATTGAGACACTTCGCACGAGGCGCGATGCCGGCATGGAAGTAGTCGGCTGGAGAGATGACGTCGAGTCCCATGAGGCTTCAGAGAGGTTTTCCGAAGACCTGCGTTCATTCTGCACGCCGAAGCCAGGCATTGATCGAGTCATTGTGGCCATGGAGGATCGTCGAGGCGCGATGCCCGTGCGAGAACTATTGGATCTCAGGCTGTGCGGCGTTGTGATTGAAGATGCCGGTGCGGTGTTGGAGAAACTGCTAGGCGCGCTACCCCTTGAAGGGCTGAACCCCAGTTCGCTCATTTTTACCCAGGGCTTCAGAGTAAAGATGTCCCAACAAATTATCCGCCGGCTCGTTTCGTTTCTCGTTGCATTGGTCGCGCTTTTGATCTGCCTTCCGTTCGTCCCGTTCATCATACTCGCGGTTCGTCTTTCTTCTCCCGGTCCTATCTTTTTTCACCAGGTGCGCGTGGGGCTACACGGACGCTTATTTTCCGTACATAAATTTCGCACGATGCGGCAAGATGCGGAAGCAAAGGGCGCGGTCTGGGCTACAAAGAACGATCCGCGCATTACGCCTTTGGGACGTCTGATGCGCAAGACGCGTCTCGATGAGATTCCTCAACTGTGGAATGTGTTAACAGGCGACATGGGTTTCGTGGGGCCTCGTCCGGAGCGTCCGGAGTTTGTGAAGTGGCTTAGCAGCGAGATCCCATTCTACGATTTGCGTCATATGATTCGTCCGGGAATAACCGGTTGGGCGCAGGTGCGGTATCAGTATGGCGCGACCCTGGAAGAGACCAAGAAGAAGCTCGAATATGATCTCTATTACTTGAAGCACCTTTCGCTCGGGCTCGATCTTCTGATCATGTTCGAGACGATCAAGACCATTGTGCTCCGTCGAGGTGCGCAATGAAAGCAGTGTTCTGGATCTCGCTGGCTGGCACGTTCTACACATACATCGGCTATCCAGTCTTGATTTGGATGCTTTCGAAGTTACGTCCTCGACGCGTCAGAGTAGCTCCGATTACTCCCAGCGTGAGTATTGTTATGGCGGTGCACAATGGTGCGGCGCTCATTCACAAACAAATCGACCATCTCGTCGGCCTCGACTATTCGAACATACGCGAAATCATTATCGTGTCTGATGGTTCGAGCGATGGCACCGTAGAACTGTTGCGGGAAGAGCATCATCCGCTTGTTCATTCCATCATTCTTGAAGAACACAGCGGTAAGGCAGTTGCGGTTAACGCCGGCGTCGCCAACGCAACTGGAGAGATCATCCTCTTTGTCGACATACGTCCGCAAATTGGACAGGGCGCGATCAAGCAGATGATGAGCAACTTTGCCGATCCAACGGTTGGCTGCGTTGCGGGCGAACTTAGCCTGCGACAAGATGGCCACGATGGAGCCACCGCCGCGATTGGTGGACTCTACTGGCGCTATGAGCAGTGGATCAGGACTTGCGAATCGACGTATTACTCGCCGGTAGGTGTCTATGGAGGGTTTTACGCGGTTCGCCGCGAACTCGCTGCCCAGCAGCCAGCGGGATTGATTCTCGATGATATGTTTCAGCCTCTATCCATCATCCGCCAAGGGTATCGCTCGGTTCTTGATCGCGATGCGTGTGTTTACGATTGCTGGCCGAAGCAAGTGGGAGGCGAATTTCATCGCAAAGTGCGAACGCTGGCTGGGAATTTTCAGCTTTTTCAACTTGCTCCGTGGACATTGACGCCTCGGAATCGAGTGCTATTCCAGTTTCTTTCGCACAAGGGAATGCGGCTGGTTACTCCATATCTGCTCATGCTGATGTTGATCTCCTCGGCAGCGCTTGCCATTACATCTCCGCTTTTTGCGGCATTTGCAGCCATCCAACTTATTGGCTGGATACTGGCGATTCTAGGTCTGTGCATCAAGGTCCCAGTGTTGAATCGTGTAGCCACTGCGATGGGTGGTCTCTTAGTCCTCAATGCTGCGGCGGTCGTTGGAATGTATCGGTTCCTTGTAACTCGCGGGCCGCTTTGGAAGATATGGCACTCGGGTCAATTGGTATCGCGAGAGGTGAACTCGTAAATCGAGTTGTGGGCGCCGGCGTAGCGCGCTGGGGAAGTCTGTGGACATTCGAAGCGATAGCCAAGTAAGGGAAAGACAGTAATAGGAGCGCACCCAAACACCATGGCCCATCGGAAAGACTTCATCATCGTGAGCACTTTAGCAGTCACAGTGGCTTGCGTAGGTTTGTGGTTTCACGTTCACGCTATAAAGGCCAGGGCTGCGAGGTTGGAGCACATCGTTGCACCGGCTCCTTACTTCCCTGCCGGCTCGGTGTGGACTCAGGATATAAGTCGAGCGCCTCTGGATCCGCAATCTTCTGCAATGATTGCGACCCTCGCTAAAGCGGGAGGATGGGGAACGGGAAAGATGCGGGTTGATTTCTCCATTCGCGTACTACAGGCCGATGCATCGACACCGAAGGTTCCATTCCGAAAAGCCGCTAACTTTTATGAAAAGGACTCTGACGATGTTGACACTATCCCGCTGCCGAAGGGTGGCGGCGCCGAACAGCAGAGCGGGTATAAATGTCCGCTCGATAAAGATGACTGCCACCTCTTAGTGGTCGATCGCGCACAAAACAGATTGTATGAGCTGTTTCAAGCAAATGAAACAGATGATGCAATTGAGGCGCAATTCGTCGGAGTGTGGGATCTGACGCGCGTCTATCCTCTGTCTGGAAGAGGAGATCAATGCACGAGCGCGGATGCTGCAGGTTTCCCTGTTGCGCCGCTCTTGTTTAACGCTGAAGAACTCGCGACCGGCTCGATCAATCACGCGATTCGCTTTATTCTTCCGAATCAACGAATACGAGCGGGCGTGTTTGTCCATCCCGCGACGCATGGAGGTGGTCCGAAGGGGCCTGGTTCGGCGCTGCCCTATGGAGCTCATTTGCGATTGAAGGGATCCTATGATATCTCGCGGTTGAAACCGGCGGCTCGAATCGTGGCCCTCGCTATGCAAAAGTATGGAATCTTCCTGTCTGATAGTGGCAATATCGCACTCACCGCACAAAACGACGCCGACACGCCCGTAAAATATGCCGATGTCGATTTCAACACCCACGATTTGCAATCACTGACTGTAACTGATTTCGAAGTGCTGGATTCAGGAAGACCAATTGCTTTAACATACGATTGCGTGCGAAATCGATGATTCGCAAAATGGCGGGGCCAAGCGGACGACTCCGATCAAGATGGTGACAACGTGGAATTAGCGATAGAAATGGTTCGTCAAAAGCCACAACCTTTTTCGACGAGACCGCGAAAGGCCACGCCGAGTATTTGATAAGACAGAGCGCGAACCAAGAACCACTGAAGCTAAATCACGATACGCGAATTCAAGAGGCCGGACAATAAGAATATGCTGCTCGACTCCTACATGCTCAAAATCAAGCGCGCGGAAACGCCATTTTATGCGCGATTAAAAAGAATTGGCAAGGCAGCGCTTACTCTTCGGATGCCTGTTCCACGCATGTTGGATCCTATCTATTCTCTCATCCGCCGACTTCAGCTGGTTCGGTTCGAGATCGATGAGAGAATCAGCGTAGCTTTCTTCCGTTTTCCTTTATTTCGTTCGATGTGCGTCTCGATCGGGAATCGTCTCCAGATGGAGCTTATTCCGAATGTGAGCGGACCAGTTAGGATCTATCTCGGCGATGATGTACGCCTTTCGGGACAGCTCACAGTTTCAAGTGGAAGAATCTATTCCAGCCCCGAATTCCGAGTGGGAAATAGGTCGTTCATCGGGCATGGATGTGTCTTTTCCGTAGCGCAGTCAATTTGCATCGGAGATGACGTACTTATCGCCTCGGGTTGCAACGTGTCCGACTATTCAGCTCACCCCCTTGATCCGGATCTGAGGATTGCGGGAGTTCAAGTGGATCCCAAAGATATTCGACCGGTTCGCATCGAGAATAAGGCATGGCTTGGCAGAGGATCTACGATTCTTCCCGGAGTCACGATCGGTGAAGGAGCGGTTGTGGGTGCTGCTGCCGTAGTTACCAAGGACGTTCCAGCAGGACATATTTGTGTGGGAAACCCGGGCCGACTACTTTCGCGAACCGTGTATGACGTAAGGGGGACACGCTAGCTTCCTTGATATGGAGTGACCCGTCAACCACTGCACATCTGTGTTTTTTGTCGTTGGCGTTGTTTGCTTCTTTTTTGGAAGACAGGGCAAGCAGCAGTCGGAGCAGGGTTGAGGGACGCTCGACCTCCGGCGCGCGTTCCAGCCGTAGCTCATGACGTTCAGCATGGCTCATCTGCTTCTCTCGAGCCGCGCGGTCCGTCGCGAACAACTCCTCCATCAGCGCGACAGCAGGAGCCGAGTCGACATCCTTGGCATTGACCTTGACCGCTTCGATGTGTTTTCTACGCGCATGACTGAAGCGCGCCGCATGTACTATTCGCGGGACCACCTATCTTGTCATAGGCTTTGTATCCGTCTGTCTGGAGCAGTGCCCCGAACTTGCCAAGGAACAGTTTCGGCCCTTCGCGATCACGGCCCATACGGAAGTCGAAGACTACTCCTTTTCCGGGCGAGCCATACTGCCACACAATAAAGTTGATGGTTGCGCCCGCACTTGTCATGCGTCTGCACCCCCAGCGGTGTCTCGTCGGCCTGGATGTAACTTCCAGGGAGGAACTCGCGCTTCATCGCCCCGGCCATGGAAACGAGCAACTCGCCGGTATAAAGCACCTCATCGTCGAGTGTCGATAGCGCCAGCGTGCGCTCTTCCAACAAATACCGCCCGAACGCCTGGGCGCAACGCTCAGCCGGAGTAGATCGGCATGTTACCTTCTCTTCACATGGGATCAAGCCATCACTGGTCAAGAGGTCGATAAGATGCCTGAGGGCAGCAGCATCTCCCTGGCAAGGTCGAGCGTATCGAGCGCGATATCGCAAATTCTGTGCAGGATGATCGGAGCAGATGCTGTGCAATCTGATCCCCTTTTGCTTAAGCCATCGGCTAAAGCAAGCAGCCAGAGAGCCCTGTCGATGAATCGATCCCAGACTTTAACCCTGCTCACCGACAGATTTTGCGATCGAACCGATTTGTGCAGCGATCAGACCTTCCAGCAGTTGCGACAGAACCACTTGGTTCTCGATGATGCACTTCATGGTGAACTTCTCCCCCGACTGTGCCAGCTCGTTGAAGGGGTTCAGAATATGTCTATATCGTGTCAAGATTTCACCAGAAAAGAGGGGTTCCCGCAGCGCTACAAGACATAGTCTGGATCGGTAGATAGTGGCGACTATGTCTCTGGGTACATAGTCGCCACACCGCTGCAATGGAGTTGCTTCAGGCAGGGATCGACCGAGCCGTAATCGCGCTGTGACTTGGACACGAATTCGTCGAAACAACACGAATCTATCTCGACGCCGACCTTGCAATGAAAGAACGGGATCTCAGCAAAACTACACTTTCGGATGGCAAGAGTCATCGTTATCAACCGGACGATAAATTTATCGGGTTTTTGAGAAGCCTGTAGTCGGCCCCGATTATGCCGAATCGACTCGCCATAGATGATCCCGGGGCACCCAACAGTTCGGGGGATGAGATTTTCGATTCGGCATGATCCGGGATTCGGCATAGCGAAACTCTGCTACAAAGCCGGCGGAGACCTTGAACAGATCCAGCTGCTGCTCGGTCACGCCTCCATTCAGACCACGGAGCGGTATCTCGGGACGGAACAGGATCTGGTCACGGCGGTGAACGATGCGCTCTGGCTCGAGCTGAGTTGAATGCTGTAAACTAAGCGCCTTCAAAAGTCGGCTCATTGCCCTTAACCTAACGTCATCAATGTTGGGCTTAGGCCGGGTGGGCGGGGTGATTGTCGCAAGGCAGTCTGCAACAGCTTCGCTCTTCGATGGCCGTCCGAAGTACTCATATCGAACGCCTCTCCGCCGCCGCGCCCTGCTATGTATCAGCCACCAC